>ERZ650311.17-NODE-17-length-108958-cov-15.032469_pt1 | contig 108958 bp, 118 predicted proteins | sample MGYA00376247_ERZ650311 | MGnify/ENA primary metagenome ERZ650311 (study PRJEB26733, sample SAMN07839324) | wastewater metagenome | biome: small river; feature: stream; material: water | place: USA: North Carolina | collected 2016-07-28 ... | reverse complement strand
GTGTGCTCTTCCGATCTGCCGATGTCGGTCCGGACACCCTGATGTTCAGAAGGGGATTAAGACAAGAGCACTCATTGCTGCGAAACAAATTGCAAGTCCGGACACCCCGATGTTCAGAAGGGGATTAAGACCGGGAACAGTTAGTAAAACTGGTTTTCTTTTGTCCGGACACCCCGATGTTCAGAAGGGGATTAAGACGGATCAGGCAAGATGGCAACCAAAGTTAATTCGGTCCGGACACCCCGATGTTCAGAAGGGGATTAAGACGGATAAGCCTTTTACTTTCGAGCTCTTTTTGTATGGACACCGCTGCGGTAGTGAGGAGATCGAGACATCGGCGGGCTCACGCCCGCGACCATATCAAGTGTGCTTCCCGGTGCAGGGCGTAATTTGGCTCGCTGCGCGGAAACCACCGCACAGCGAGCCCTCGACGCAAACCGGGTGCTACGCTTCCCGTGTGATCAACACCAGGGAGTAGCCGACGGCCTCTATCTCGGCTCGACCGTGCAAAACCTGGCCTTCTGCGAGGCGGCGCGCAAGGCGGAATGACAATGCCTTTTGGCCGGCTTTTTGGTGAAATTCGATACGGCGCATCGGACATGCGATGCCCAGGAGGTCTGACACTAACAAGGCAGTTTGGGTATGCCCAATCGCGCTCTCGAAACCATACTCGTGTACGAGTCGACCCGCTTCGGCGACCGAGATCGTCTGGCTGCGAAAGACCCCCTCTGCGGTGATAAGCGGTGCATTGAGCAGCCATATCGGCGACGGGGGGGCTATTGAAGTCGTATTTGTCTTCATTGAACTCTTATCCTCAGTTGCCGCGCGTGTAGTGGTGCGATAGCGGTGAGGCGAATCCCTTTCAGGACTCATTGTGGCCCACGATCCGGATATCGGGACGCTGGTCGTCGGCGCGGGCGATCCGGACGTTGGCGTCGCGCACCGCTTCAGCGATTTCGATGCGCTGGGCGGCGACAAGGCGAACTGCATATGAACCGCTGTGCGGAGCCCACTTGACGAAGATCAGCAGCAGATCCAGAAGCAGCACGATCAATTCAAGCCCAACGGTGTGTTTACGGATGATCGGCCCCTTGACGGGATCTGCAGCCAGTTCTTCCATGGCAATCCGCAAGGACATCAGGTCGGCGGCCGGAGCGATGAAACGGGGGTCTTGCGGCAACGCAAGTTCGAGGCGATTCGCCTCACTCCGATAGGTTTCTTCGGCTTCGGCAAGGGCGCGCTCGACCTTCTGCAACTCACTCTGCAGTTGGCCGTGCTCTCTCTGGGAGTCGGCTAGCCGCTGGGAGTGAAGCCGCGCCTGCTGGCGCGCTGCGTCCTCCTGACGCTGCGCTTCACGGTACAGACTGCCGGCGCCCTTCTCGCGTACTTGGCCATCGCCACTGAAACCATCCACCTCACGCCCCTTCTCGATGGCGGCCTGACGGGAAGCAGATTCGGCTTCGACGAGGTTGCGCTCGGCTTGCTCTCGAGTTTGCGAAAGCCGCTCAATTTGGGCAGAAATCCGGGCACGCTGCTCAACAAGCGGTGTAACCAAGTCACCGTATTGGAGCCTCTTGAGGCGGTCGACTTCATCGAAAAGGGGCTGATTGCCGAGCTTGGCAGAGGCTTTCCGGTGCTCCAAGAGCGAATCGTGTTCGATAACCAAAGAGAGGTAGTCGGCCGCGACCCAGGCGAAAGTTAGGCTGACCACCACACGTAGGGCGAAAGCCACGGCCGCTGCCCATGCGGCCTGTTTGTCCAGGTTCAACGCGGCACGGGCTTCGCCGGAAACGTTCCACAGAGCAGGAAGAACAACCAGCCGGTCGAAGAGCGTCAGGCCGATGGGGGGAAGCAGGCCGACCATGACTGCCGGCGCGATAAACATAATCTGCGCGGCAACATTGCTCCAGATTATCCACTGGAGGACGAAGATGAATCCCAGCGCGGCGACAAGGATGATTCCACGGGCTTGGTCCGCGAACCAGCTCTCCTGCATCACACGGGGCTCGATTCCGCTTAGATAGGCAAGTACCTTGAGGGAGGGCGCCAGAGGGGCTTGTCGAACATCATCGGGTATGCCCCGCGGCTCAGGGCGGGGGGATTGGACGGGACGCATGGCAGGCTCCTTCAAATGGCAAAAAGAGTGGAGGAAAGGGGGCGTAGTCCGATTTCGATTGGCTTGAGCGCTGCAAATGCGGGGGAGATCACGAACTCCTTCCGCTCGATACGACCGTCGGCAGCCTCGATAAGAAAGTGCAAGGCTTCGTTGAGAACCTGATCGGCCTCGATGTAGCCCTCAAGGGGCAGTGGAAGGCACTGCCCGCGCTGGGGAAGCTCCAGTTGGAGAGAGACTGCACCCGATGCTTCGAAAGTCAGGCGCAAGGAGCAATCCGCGCCCGCTGGAGCAGACTCGAGATACAGGGTAACTGGCGGTGCCAGCACCTGAAGTCGAGCCTCAAGGCAGGTTTGGGCGCCCAGGGCAGCAGTTGCGACGAGCCTCCAGACGAAGTCTCCACAGCTCTCGGGCCGCAGCACTTCATGCCCCATCTCCGACACGGGACGAGCCTCGCCTGCAGGGTCTATCAGGACTACATGCCGGGCACCTTCAATTTGCCAGTGCAGATCGCCGCTATGCCCTAACTGAACAGCCGTTCTATCGAAATCCAGCGTTCCCCGGGGAGGCCTTTCGCGGACTTGAAGGCGAATGTCGATAACCCTGGAGGCGCGGGCCGAAAGCGCAGCGTCGGCGCTGGCGATGCGCAGTTCGACATGGTGCTCGCCCGGAGTGAGGGGACCGACCGAAACCTGCACCGAACCGGGATCGATGCTCCAGCTGCGGGCGTTGTCGGTGGCGGGGTCGACCCTCACCTCGAAGGTCTGAATCTCACTGGACGACAACCAGCGAAGGTCGCATGCATCGTCGTGATAAGGCTGCGCCGGGATCACCAGGCCCAAAAGCTCTGGTACCCGCAGCCAGGGCATCACTTCCTGACGCTGGCGCACACGGCCACCAACCATCAGGGCTACCCCAAAGCCTTGTTCTGGGACACGGATCGCAAGGCGACCGGCCGGAACGCCTTCCCTGACTGGGGCATCTCCAACAAGGAGACGAATCCCTGCCTCCTCCGGGTCTCCCGCGCCGTTCACCTCCCATTCGATGACAAGCTGATCGCCAACTTTCGGGTGGAGTGTCGAAAGGTGAAGACGCGTCCGGGCAAAGACCCCCATGCTAATCCGTCCAGCTCGGACAAAGGCAGCGGCCTCAGCCCTCGCCTCATCGTTCATTGCCATTGGCATTTTCTCCTATGGGAAGTCAATTTCATTTTCGCGCATGGTTCTGAGGCTGGGCGTGCCGACAAGCTTGTCCTGCATCGACACGGACAATTGCACGCACTTTGCTGCTACCACTCTGCGCCAAGGAGAAAATCGATAGCAGATCTACAAGCTTGTGAAGTGACGGGTTGAATAAAAAACCGACGAGGATGGAGCCTGTTCAATCAGTATCCAATTGACCACTCAGAGGCAAACGATATGACGGTCCACTCTCCTCTTCTTAAAGTACTTGTCCAGCAAGTTCAGGAGTTTCTGAACGAATATGAGCCAATCGGCAATGGCGAACGTCGCGAAGCACAACTGACGGCGAGCGGGAAACTACTGGTCATTACCAACCTGCCTTTACCAGACGGTTGGAACCCTGATTACGTCGACGTCTTGATTGATGTCTCTTCACTTCCGGTCAAAGGCATTTACGTGCTCAACGACGGCTTCAACGGACAAGAGGCGGCTTTGTGCCAGAAATTCAATTTGTTCAGGGATTCGGCATACCACGAGGCGGAAGCGATCCCCGGCTATACGTGGATCTGTCACATCTATCCTGGAAATCGCTGGCATCTGGACGCAAACGACCCAGCCCGCGGAGACAATCTGCGCAAGTATCTGGCCCTTTTCCTTGAGAAGCTCGAATCCTGAATGGACTACGCAAAATGAACACGCGCACTTTTATCGTTCGTATCACCAGGCCGCTTCTCGGCGTGCTCAGAGAATACTTCCTGTCCAATACAGATAATTGCGAAAGAATCGGATTTGCGTTTGGGGAAAGGGTAGACACCGAACAGGAGACGTACTTTCTGTTTGCCGAAACCCCGCTCCTTCCTGCCGACGACTGTTATAGCTTCCGCAGTTCGTCTCGTGCGGAGCTGCCAAAAGAAATCGTCGACGTGGTCACCCTCCGCTTTGCGCGATCGCCTCACTCTGTCATGCTCAATATGCATTCCCACCCATTCTCAAACGGGGGCACAGCGTTCTCGGGGCAAGACGACGATGACGATCGCCGCTTCGCCCAATACATTCACGGCCCGCTTCGCCACATGCTGAAAGGCCGTCCCGACATCGGCGTGGACCGCCCATTGAGTTGCCTTTCTTGGGTATTCGACCATGGCGGGTTAGCCGCACGGGTTATTGAAGCGGACGGCAGCTTCACCGCGATCGAAAAAATAGAAGTAATCGGCCCCCACTTCGAGATCATTCGCCCATACAACGCACCGCGCCCGATGGAGCGATCACGCTCAAGAGTTCATGATCGACAACGGGATTTCATTCCTCTTTCCACGCAAGAAGAATTAGCCAATCTTTGCGTTGGCGTGCTTGGCATCGGCGGCGTAGGACGCGTGATTGCAGAGGGGCTCGCGCGAATGGGTGTAGGCGAGATTGTCGCTGTAGATCACGATCGTCTGGAGGAAAGCAACCTTAATCGGTGGATTGGGGGAGCAAGGCGGGACATTGGACGAAACAAAGCCGAATTGCTGATGGAGTCGCTCGAAACGCAAGTCTCAACCAAAGTGCATGCCATCAACACTCGCCTGGAGGACGCCACTGAGCATTTGATTCGCTGTCAACTCATTATTGCCTGCCTTGACGATGACTTCCCACGTATTCAGGTCAACCGCCTCGCCGCTCAGTACCTTATTCCCTGGTTTGATATTGGAACCATCATCCGAACTGGTGACGAAGGTCTCGACTTCCGACACAGGATACTTGGAGTTTGGCCTGGAAGTTCAGCCTGCATCGAATGCACTCAATTCGAAATCATAGCGGCCGACGCTTACATTCGGGGTGTTGCCGACAAGGCGCTGCGTGCAGGCCGGAAGTCTGCTGGCTATGTCGTCGATCAACCGGAAATTGACTCACCGTCGGTCATTGGTCTGAACCTGACCGTAGCGGGCGAACTTCTTTCTGAGTTCATCAATTATTTCGTAACGTCACGTCCAACCCCCACCCAGATCTACAAGCGCTGGAGGGACGACTATCACCAGCGGGTTGACGCCGAAGGGTTCAGAGAGATACCCGCAGCAAACTGTCCCGCTTGTGGAATGCCACTGGCTGCCGGCAATCGGATCGCCTTGCCTCGCGACGGCAGCAGCGATCAAACCACCTGGAATGAACTGGCCGAGTTCCGGGCGCAAAGAACTCACAAGCTTGCAGAAGGCCAGTAATAAAGAAGAAATAGCCAGAATAAGACCACCCACAAGGCTTTCTCAACAAAACTCAGGAGTAGCAATCATGGCAAAACGCAAACCGATTGTGATCGACGGCGAAATTCGCGAGATCCCCTCGTCAGCAAAAACGATCAGCGATATCGAAACGATCAGTCCTCCAAACTTTGCACTTGTCCCAGGGAAGGGCCTGATTCCCCGCGATGAGTTCGCCCGGACCCCGATCCCCGATGGATACGAACGAATCATCTCCGATACCGTCAAGGCGGGAGGTCGCGCGGTCAAATTCTTCGTGGTGGACAAGAACGGCCGGGGCATCTCCTCCCAGCGGATCAAGGAGTATGGAGGTGACGAAGTCCGCACTGAGCGTGATGGAAGCGCAGTCCTGTACCTGAGCGGCTCAAACACCACGATCTACGTGAATGGACGCGAGCGCTACAGCGGACCGGTTTCCCGCCTGAAAGCCCAGGAGGTCATCTATGCATAGCCATAGATGACATAAGGATGTATTGCGGAGTCCTGATGTGAGCTGCCACACGGACGGCTCACATTTTCGCGAGGCAATAGACCTAATCAAAGATCTCCTCCCACACAAAAGAGAGAGGCTTCTCCAACAAGCTTGTAGCTGGATTCGCATTAGGGCAGCTCTGGCTAGCATGTCTTCGCGACTTCATTGATTGCTAATCAAAGGGGAACATCATGGGCGACAGCAAGGATATCGACGACATCCCTGACGAAGCGGACGTCATGGCACTTCGGCCTGGACGGATCCACGCAGGCATCACGAGGAAATCCATCACAAAAGGAATGGCCGAGAAATGGGAAGTTCTTCTATTTATTGCTGAAGCGGGGGGCATTCAAACGATCACGACCGGTGAGTTCTATTCTTCGTCAGAGCTCGCTCTCTGGCATGCGTCCCGCAGGGCCAAGAGCATGTTCCGTTCTACAGGAAAACACATCGATTTCGGAGCGAGGCTCCAGCCTGTCAAACATTGAAAATGGGCCGCATGGCCATGACTGGTGCCGCGCAGCAGAATATCACCGCGCCTAAGACGCTTCAGGTGATGCCGGACCAAGGGCTGCACAATGCGCTGCAAACCGGCAGGCCGCAGCAAAACCCAGAGAGACCGGCTCAGCTGCGGCCCGCGCCAGCCAACTACGGTGCGGGAGTCGCCTTTGCGACTCGCTGCGACCCTGCGTTGGGAAAAGGACACCGTCGCGGTATGGGACAACCGCGCCACCGTTCATTACGGAGTGAGCGATTACGGCGACCAGCACCGTTTGTTGCACCGGGTCACCTTCGGCGAAGACCGGGCCTTCTGAGGCTTTCCACCGACTTCAATCAGGAGAATACCCATGTCCAAGATTCATTCCATTGCCGCGCGCCTGCGTCAGGGCCTCCGGCACATCGTGAGGGGCGCGGCGGCGGCCGGTCTGGCGAGCCTCGTCGCAGGCATCGCGGCAACGCCGGCGCTGGCGCAAGCGGCCGCTCCGGACGCGCCGAAGGAGCTGCGCATCGGCTATCAGAAGTACGGCACCCTGGTCATCCTCAAGGCCCGCGGCACGCTCGAGAAGCGGCTGGCGGAAAAGGGGATCGGCGTCAAATGGACCGAATTTCCGTTCGGGCCGCCGCTGCTCGAAGCGATCAACGTCGGCAGCCTGGATGTGGGCACCGTTGGTGAGGCGCCGCCGATCTTCGCCCAGGCGGCCGGGGCCGATCTGGTCTATGTGGGTAACGAGCCGCCGGCGCCGACCGCCGAAGCGCTGGTCGTACCCAAGGATTCGCCGATCAAGAGCGTGGCCGAACTGAAAGGCCGCAAGATCGCCGTCGCCAAGGGTTCGAACGCCAACTACCTGCTGATCAAGCTCATCGAAAAAGCCGGTCTGAAGTTCAGCGACGTGTCGGTGGTCTATCTGGCGCCGGCCGACGCCCGTGCCGCCTTCGAAAGCGGCCGGGTCGACGCCTGGTCGATCTGGGACCCGTTCCTGGCCGCCGCCGAAAAGCAGTTGGGCGCACGTGTGCTGGCCGACGGGCGGGGCGCGGTCGCCAACCACCAGTTCTATCTGGCGGCCCGCGGCTTTGCCGAAAAGCACCCGGAGATCGTGCATATCCTGCTCGACGAAATTGCCAAGATCGACCAGTGGGGCAAGCAGAACCCGAAGGAAGTGGCCAAATTCATCGCGCCGCTGATCGGCATCGAGCTGCCGGTGGTCGAGCTGGCCGCCCAGCGCCTGACTTACGGGGTGAAGCCGGTGACCGACGATGTGCTCGCCCAGCAGCAGAAGGTGGCCGATGCCTTCGTCGAGCTGAAGCTGGTGCCCAGGCCGGTCCGCGTGGCCGACGCGGCCTGGAAGAGCAGCCGGAAGTAATTCCCGCTGCGCCTGCCGTCTGCGATCCGGGCCCGCCATGCGCGGGCCCGGATCGTTTCCCGAGTGCCAGCTATGCATTGCAGAAATGCTTTGTTTGCAGTGCAGCAGGCTGTCGCTAAGCTTCATGGGACGGACGTATCACAACAAGATCAAGCCTCGCGGCACGGCTACAGGTTTCAGGCCGGCGTTGTCGGGCGCGTCCATTCACGAAGAGAGAACACCGATGAGCGAATCCAATACTGCACGCGTGCTGACGCTGCCCAATGCCGAGCAAGCCGCCTTGACGATCCGCGCCAAGGCGCTGATTTTTCACGATCCCAAGTCGCTGACCCTGCTGAGCCACGTGGAGCGCATTGCGCCCAGCGAAGCCAATGTCCTGATCATCGGCGAGACCGGCACCGGCAAGGAGTTGATCGCCCGCCATATCCACGCCCAGAGCGGCCGCAAGGGGCCGTTTGTGGCGGTCAATTGCGGCGCCTTCAGCGAAAATCTGGTGGAAGCCGAGCTCTTCGGCCATGAGGCCGGCGCCTTCACCGGCGCTCAGCAGGCCCGCGCCGGATGGTTCGAAGCGGCCAACGGCGGCACCCTGTTCCTCGACGAGGTCGGCGATCTGCCGCTGGCCATCCAGGTCAAGCTGTTGCGGGTGCTGCAGGAGCGGCAGGTGGTGCGGCTCGGCTCGCGCAAACCGGTGCCCGTCGACGTGCGGCTTGTGGCGGCGACCAACGTCGATCTCGAGAAGGCGGTGCAGGCCGGTCATTTCCGTCTCGATCTCTATTACCGGCTCAACGTGGCGCCGGTGTTCCTGCCGCCCCTGCGCGAGCGGGAGGGCGACATCCTGCCGCTGGTGGATTATTTCATCGAGTATTACCGCCACCGGCTCGATCTGCATTCGCCGTGCGTCACCCGCGAGGCCGCAACGATCCTGCGTCAGTACCACTGGCCCGGCAACATCCGGGAGCTGGAGAACGTGGTTCATTTTGCGCTGATCATCAGCCAGGACGGGCTCATCACCGCGGCCGACCTGCGTCTGCCGGGCCAAGTGGCGCCGCGGGCCGGCGCCGGCAGCGCGGCCGTGTCCGACGAGGAGGGCGATTCGCTGGCCGCCATCGCGCGGCATCTGTGCCGCCTGCTCGAACGCGGCGAGCCCGATGTTTACGAAACCATCGAGCGGCTGGTGTTCACCACGGCTTTCGAATATTGCCGCGACAACCAGGTGCGCACCGCGCGGGAACTGGGCATCTCGCGCAATATCCTGCGCACCCAGCTCAAGCGTTTCGGGCTGATCGGCGACGCTGTCGAGGCCGGGGGCTGAAGCGCCGTCATTTCAGCGCCGAGATCGCCCCCATCCGGATCAGCCGGGCCCGGATCACGTTGCGGCTGATCCCCAGCAGGCGGGCGGCCTGCACCTGATTGCCGTCGCAGAATTCGAAGGCGGCGCGCATCACGGTGTTTTCGATGTACTCGAAGAGCTGGCTCCGGTTGCCCTCGAACAGCTTCTGCAGCGCCGCCTCCAGCCCGTCCGTTACGGCGTCTGCGCCGGCCGGCTCGGCCTTCGGTGCCGCCGCTCCGGGCAGGCGCAGGTCGTCCACCCGCAGGACGTTCTCGCGGCACACCAGCAAGGCGTGGTGGATGACGTTTTCAAGTTCGCGGACGTTGCCCGGCCAGGCGTGGCTCAGCAGCGCGTCCTCGACCGCGGGCGCGATGGCGATGTCCCCGTAGCGCAGGCGGCGGCGGTATTCATCCACGAAGTGGCGGGCGAGGGGCAGGATGTCGCCGGGGCGCTCGCGCAGCGCCGGCAGTTCGAGCGCGGCGACCCGCAGACGGTAATACAGGTCTTCGCGAAACTGCCCGGCCGCGACGGCGTCTTCGAGGCGCACATTGGTTGCGGCGATCACCCGCACGTCGATGGCCACCGGCTGGCGGGCGCCGAGCCGGGTGACTTCCCGCTCCTGCAGCACCCGCAGCAGCTTGACCTGGATCGAGGGCGGCAGCTCGCCGATTTCGTCGAGGAACAGGGTGCCGCCGTTGGCCGCTTCGAACCAGCCCGCCTTGGCCGAAAAGGCGCCGGTGAAGGCGCCTTTTTCATGGCCGAAGAGTTCGGCTTCCACCAGCGTTGGCGCGAACGCGCCGCAATTGACCGCGACGAAGGCGCCCGCGCTGCGCCGGCTTTCCGCGTGGAGCCGGCGCGCAACGACTTCCTTGCCGGTTCCGGTTTCCCCCATGACCAGCACGCTGGCCTCGCTGGGGGCGATCTGGCGGATGCGCGCCAGCAGGGCGACGGAGCGCGGGTCTGTGAACAGCGGGGCGCCGGCCGGCGTCGGCGCGGCGGGGGTGGGGGGCAGCGCGGTGTTCACGAATAGAAGCTCGGCACGGGGGCGCTGCCGTTCAGTGCCCATTCGCCCAGTTCGCGCACCTTGTAATCGACCGGGTCGTGAAGGCTCTGGGTGCGCAGGTTGCGCCAGTAGCGGTCGAGGGCCAGGCCGGCGTGGGTGGCGCGGGCGCCGGCCACTTCGAACATGCGGGTGCAGATGTCGAGCCCGACCCGGGTGGCGGCAACCCGGGCCGCGGCGCTGGCCACGGCCACCTCGCCGCGCTCCGCGGCGGTCAGCGTGCCACCCTTGGCCCAGGCGGCGTCGAGCTTGTCGGCGGCGCGGGCGGCCAGGGCGCGCACCCCTTCGAGGCCGACCCAGAATTCCCCGTAGCGTTCGAGGATGTACGGGTCCCGGTCGGTGCGCGCCACGCCGGCCCGATGCCAGGGACGGGCTTCGTGCAGGGTGTAGTGACGCGCTTCGGCGAAGGCGCCCTCGGCGATGCCCAGATAGACGTGGGTCAGGCTCAACTGGGCGATCAGCGGACGCAGGCAGGAGAAGGGCGTCGAAAGCGGGCCGGGATCGTCGAGGATTTCGTGCTGCTCCACGCGCAGCTTCTCGAAGGCCACGCTGCCGCTGTCGGTCTGACGCTGACCGATGTTGTCCCAGTCCGGGATCACGCGGATGCCCTTGCGCGCGCTGGGCACCGCCGCCACCAGGATACCCGGCCGGCCCGGCTGCACGGCCGAGACGATGAGCATCTCCGAATCGGGGGCGCCCGAGCAGAAGCTCTTCATCCCGTTGAACTCATGCCAGCCGCCGTGGGAGGTGCACAGCGTGCGCTCGTCCAGCGGGTTGAGGGCGTTGCCCCAGAACCATTGCCCGCGGGCGGTCTTTTCGAACCAGGGCTCCCACTGGGCCGGGCGGGAAAACAGCCGGACGGTGGCGAGCATCAGGTGCTGAAAGGCAAAGACATGGGCGATGGAACTGTCGGCGGCGGCGAACACCCGCACGATGTCGAGGGTTTCGCGCCAGTTGGCGCCCAGCCCGCCGTAGGCCGCGGGAACGATCAGCCCGAGCAAGCCGCTACGCCGCAAGGCATCCCGTTCAGCCTTCGGCGTGCCGCCGCGGAGGTCGCGTTCGGCGGCACTGGCCGCGAAGCCGGCGGCCAGCCGGGTAGCGGTTTCCAGCGGCGTGGACGGTGCGGCATCGGCGGCGCTGGGGCGGGGGGATTCGACGGCGATCAAGGGAAGGCGCTCCGGTAAGAGCCTGCGTCCGGGTGCGCAGGGTCGGCCTTGCTCAGCAGACTTCATGCCAGCCTGCGGAGCCCGCAGCACTGCGCCGGGCGGCGGCCCGTGAGCGGCGGATGCTGCTGGCTGGGCAGCAGCCCGGTCAGCAGCCCTGCTGCTCAGCCAGCAGCAAAGGAGCGTCGGTGGGCCGGCCTGGTCGCTGCGCCCGGGGCTGCGTCGCCGCCCACGACTGGCCGGGCGGGCAGGGTGGCGAAACTGGCATGGCGGCTGCTTATGTCCCTGCCTGATTCGGCAATCCGCCCACGCTACTGGAGTATCGCGATGCACGTTTTCTGGTTCCTGCCCACCCACGGCGACAGCCGCTATCTGGGCACCCGTCATGGCGGTCGCGCCGTGACCCACAACTATCTCAAGCAGGTCGCCCAGGCCGCCGACGAGCTGGGCTTCGAAGGCGTGCTGATTCCCACCGGCCGTTCCTGCGAAGATGCCTGGGTCGTCGCCTCGTCGCTGGCGCCGCTCACCGAAAGGCTCAAGTTCCTGGTCGCAATCCGCCCCGGCATCGTTTCGCCGACGGTGGGCGCGCGCATGGCCGCCACCCTGGACCGCATTTCCAACGGCCGTCTGCTGATCAACGTGGTCACCGGCGGCGATCCGGACGAGCAGCGCGGCGACGGCATCCACCTGAGCCACGCCGAACGCTACGAGGCGGCCGACGAATTCCTGCAGATCTGGCGCAGCGTGCTGCAGGGCGAGTCGGTCACTTTCGAAGGCAAGCACCTGCAGGTGGACAAGGCCCGGGCGCTCTACCCGCCGGTGCAGAAGCCCTATCCGCCACTGTTCTTCGGCGGATCGTCGCCCGAAGCCCACGAACTGGCCGCCGAGCAGGTGGACGTCTACCTGACCTGGGGCGAGCCCCTCGACGCCGTCGCCGCCAAGCTCGACGACCTGCGGGCCAAGGCCGCCGTGCATGGGCGGACGCTCAAGTTCGGCATCCGCCTGCATGTGATCGTGCGCGAAACCGACGCCGAAGCCTGGCGGGCGGCCGACGAGCTGATTTCCCATCTCGACGACGCCACCATCGCCGCCGCCCAGCAGTCCTTTGCCCGCTACGACTCCGAAGGCCAGCGCCGGATGGCCGCGCTGCACGGCGGGCGGCGCGACCGGCTCGAAGTGGCGCCCAACCTGTGGGCCGGCGTCGGCCTGGTGCGCAGCGGCTGCGGCACGGCCCTGGTGGGCGATCCGCAAACGGTGGCCGCGCGCATCGGGGAATACGCCGCGCTGGGCATCGAGTACTTCATTTTGTCCGGCTATCCGCATCTGGAAGAGTCCTATCGGGTGGCCGAACTGCTGTTTCCGCACCTGCCCCTCGCCCCGCGTGCCGACGGCCCCGCCGCCAACCTGGACGGCCCGGTGGGCGAAGTCATCGCCAACGACATCGTGCCGTCGAAGCCGGCGGTGCCGGTTTGAAACCCGAGGAATACGCCATGAGCCTGACCATCAACGATACCGCCGCCCATCCGTCCGCCACGGCGACGCCCACCGTCATCGCGGCGGCCCTCGCCGAGCGTTTTGCCCACACCGCGGCGGCCCGCGACCTCGCCGGCGGCACCCCGAAGGCGGAGCGCGATCTGCTGCGTGCCAGCGGCCTGCTGCGCCTCTCCATCCCGAAGGAATACGGCGGGTTGGGCGCGAGCTGGGCGAAAACCCTGGCGGTGGTGCGCCAGCTCACCCGGGCCGATAGCTCGGTGGGGCACGTCTTCGCCTTTCATCACCTGCAACTGGCCACCGTGCGCCTGTTCGGCCAGCCGGCCCAGTGGGAGCCCTGGCTGACCGAGACCGCCCGCCATAATTGGTTCTGGGGCAATGCCCTCAACCCCCTCGACAAGCGCACGCTGGCCCGCCGGGTCGATGGCGGACGAGAGTTCTCGGGCAACAAGAGCTTCTGCTCCGGCGCGCTCGATTCGGACATGCTGCTGGTGTCCGCGCTCGAAGACAGCGCCGACGGCAAGCTGATCATCGCCGCGGTGCCGACCCAGCGCGCCGGCATCCGCCTGTTCGAAGACTGGGACAACATGGGCCAGCGCCAGACCGACAGCGGCAGCGCGGTTTTTGAGCGGGTGGCGGTGGCCGAGGACGAGATCCTGGCCGATCCCGGCCCGTTGTCCTCGCCGCGGGCCTGCCTGCGGCCGCTGCTCGCGCAGCTGGTGTTCGTCAACGTTTACCTGGGCATTGCCGAGGGCGCCTTCGCCGAGGCGCGCAATTACACCCGCACCCAGGCCCGGCTGTGGCCGGCGTCGCCGGCCGGCGAGGTGACCGAGGATTTGTACGTGCTGCGCCATTACGGCGAGTTCTGGGTGGCGCTGGAAGGCGCGCGCAAGCTTGCCGACCATGCCGCCCGCTTGTTCGACGCGGCCTGGAACGAAGGCGCCGGCCTCACCGAAGCCGGTCGCGGCGACGTGGCGGTTGCCGTGGCCACCGCCAAGCTGGCCGCCACCCGCGCCGGTCTGGACCTCACCAGCCGCATGTTCGAAGTCACCGGCGCCCGCTCCACCACCGCTGCGCTGCGCCTCGACCGCTATTGGCGCAACCTGCGCGTGCACACCCTGCACGATCCGGCCGACTACAAATTGCGCGAACTCGGCGACTGGGCCCTCAACGGCCATCATCCGAAGCCGTCCTTTTATTCCTGAGCGTCGCCCCTTTTGCCGCGCCGGTCGCGGCGGGGCAATTCCTATTCATGGCTGAAATGGCCGTCCGTATTCAAACGGACGGCCATTTTCAATTCAGATCCTGCCGGAATAAAAGCAGCTCAATTGCCGTGCCGCTCTGAAGGCAGGCGCCGCGCATTGCTGTTTGCAGTGCACCAATCGAAATCCGCAATTTTCTTCAGGCTCTTGTTTTGTATTGATTTTATTGGGTGGCACGGCTCCTGCTATTTCATCTTCGAAGCGTGGTTTTGACTTTTCGAAAAGACGCAGCAGAGAGAAGAAGCCCTTGGGCTTCCAATTCAATAAAAACAGGGTAAAAAAATGAAGAAGAAATTGCTTGCTCCGGCCCTCGCCAGCCTGATCGCTGCGCCGGCATTCGCCCAGTCGGACGTTTCCATTTTCGGTACGGTGGATATGGGCTATCGCTGGAGCGGGAACAACATCGATTCCACGGTCTCCAGCCGTTCGCGCATCGACTCCGGCACCAGCGTTCCGAGCCGCATCGGCTTTCGCGGTTCGGAAAGCCTCGGCAACGGGCTGACCGCCAGCTTCATTCTGGAGGCCGCCATCAATACGGCCGGCGGCGAACTGCTCGGCGGCGGAGGCTTCAGCCGTCAGGCCTTTGTGAGCCTCGGCGGCCGCTTCGGGGCGCTCGCCCTCGGCCGTCAATACACGCCGGGCTATCTGCTGACCTCCGAAATCGATCCTTTCGCCAGCGTGACGGTGGGGCAATACAACAACGTCTATCTGACCGAATACCGCTGGAACAACCAGATCGGCTATGTCTCGCCGAACTGGGGCGGTTTTTCGGTCGCGGCCGGTTACACGCTCAACGGCTACGGCCAGGAATCGCCGGGCAATCGCGGCCTTGGCGCCGCGGGCGACGTGCACGCCCTGTCGGTGGTGCCGCAATACCGCAACGGCCCGCTGCTGGTCGGCCTGCATCTGCAGGAGTTGCGCGCCAAATCCACCGGTAAGGAAGCCGACGGCAGCAGCGTTCCGGTGTCCTACGACGGCAAGAAGGTGCGCGTGTTCGACTTCGGCGGCACCTATGACCTGGGGCCGGTCAAGCTCGCCGCGAGCTACGGCGTGCGCCGTGCCGACGTGGCCGACTTCAGCGCCGATACCGGGACCATCGCCGGCAAGGACAGCCGCCAGTGGCTGGTCGGCGCGACGGCCCCGGTGGGGGCGGCAGGCAAGCTGCTGGCCTCGTATGCGCGACGCAGCACCGAAGTGGTCGCGGGCGGCGCCGACGCGCGGGCCGGGCAGTGGGCGCTGGGCTACGAACACGCCCTTTCCAAGCGCACCAGCCTGTACGGCACCTATGCGTCCATCAACAACAACCGCAGCGCCCGGGACCACGCGCTCTCCAGCTCGGTGGGCGCCGGCTACAACACCGGCGACGGCTACCAGAACAGCTTCGCCACCGGCATCCGCCATTCGTTCTGATCCCTTCAGCTTGCAGGCCGCAGGGCCGAACGGGCCTGTCCATCGGCATGTGGAAGTTCGATCCGGCCTCGCCGCGAAGGCCGCAGAAAGGCGGCCGCGGCCGCCAGCCGTGCGGTGCGCCGCGGCCGTCTGCTGCTTCCGCAGCAGCGGCCCGCGCCGCCGCCCGGTTTGCTGAATAGGCAGCAGCCCCCGCACAGCGCTGTTTGCGGCGCAACACAGGTTAGTGAAAAGTTTTTGCAATACATTGTTTTTGAATGAGTTTTTTGCTGGCACGGTAGCTGCTAAAGAAGAGTCAGGGTGCCGCGTCCGGCACATTGCAAACCGTAGAGGTGAATCCATGAGCAAGAAAGTGAAAGTCGTCGCCGTATCCGGTGGCCTGCAACGTCCGTCTCGCACGCTGACCTTGGTCGAAGCGCTGATCGAGGCGCTGGGCGAACGTGCCGCCATCGAAACCCGCCTGATCGAACTCGGCGAAGTCGGCCCCAAGCTGGCCGGTGCGCTCTACCCCAACCAGTTGCCCGCCGAGGTGCGCGACGACATCGCCGCCATCGAGTCGGCCGACTTCCTGATCGTCGCCAGCCCGGTTTACCGCGCCTCCTTCACCGGTCTGTTCAAGCACCTGTTCGACTTCGTCGACCACAACGCCCTCAACGACGTGCCGGTGCTCCTCGCCGCCACCGGCGGCAGCGACCGCCATGCGCTGGTCATCGATCACCAGCTGCGTCCGCTGTTCAGCTTCTTCCAGTCGCACACCCTGCCGATCGGCGTGTATGGCGCCGAGGCCGACTTCCAGAACTACCGGGTGACCAACCCGAGCCTGCAGGCCCGCATCGAACTGGCTGCCGAGCGGGCCGCGCCCTTCCTGCGTCCCCGTGCCGTGCTCGCCCGCCCCGAGCTGGCCGCCGCCTGACCGAATCGTCCATCCAAGGAGTGACCCCATGAGCCAGCAGAACATCAAATTCGCCTACTGGGTGCCCAACGTCAGCGGCGGCCTGGTCGTCAGCAAGATCGAGCAGCGCACCGGCTGGGATATCGACTACAACCGCAAGCTCGCCCGGATCGCCGAGCAGGCCGGCTTCGATTACGCCCTGTCGCAGATTCGCTTCACCGCCGGCTACGGCGCCGAATACCAGCACGAATCGGTGGCGATCAGCCATGCGCTGCTGGCCGCCACCGAAAAGCTGCGGGTGATCGCCGCGGTGCTGCCGGGCCCCTGGCATCCGGCGGTGCTGGCCAAGCAGATCGCCACCATCGACCAGCTCACCGGCGGCCGGGTGGCGGTCAATGTGGTGTCCGGCTGGTTCCGCGGCGAATTCCACGGCATCGGCGAGCCCTGGCTGGAGCACGACGAACGCTATCGCCGTTCGCAGGAATTCATCGAAGTGCTCAAAGGCATCTGGACCCAGGACAACTTCACCTACAAGGGCGATTTCTACCGTTTCCACGACTACACCCTCAAACCCAAGCCGTTGCAGCAGCCGCATCCGGAGATCTTCCAGGGCGGCAGTTCCCGCGCGGCCCGCGACATGGCCGCCCGCGTGTCCGACTGGTATTTCACCAACGGCAACACGGTCGAAGGCATCAAGGCCCAGGTGGATGACATCCGCGCCAAGGCGGCCGCCAACGGCCACTCGGTGAAGGTCGGGGTGAATGCCTTCATCATCGCCCGCGACACCGAAGCGGAGGCGAAGGCGGTGCTTCAGGAAATCATCGACAAGGCCGATCCGGAAGCGGTCAATGCCTTCGGCGACGCGGTGAAGCAGGCCGGCAAGGCCAGCCCGGAAGGCGAGGGCAACTGGGCCAAGTCCACCTTCCAGGATCTGGTGCAGTACAACGACGGCTTCAAGACCAACCTCATCGGCACGCCCCGGCAGATCGCCGAGCGCATCGTCGCGCTGAAGGCGGTGGGGGTCGATCTGGTGCTGTCCGGCTTCCTGCATTTCCAGGAAGAAGTGGCCTATTTCGGCGAAAAGGTGCTGCCGCTGGTGCGCGAACTCGAAGCCCGGGCCGCCGCCGTGCCGCAGCGCGAACTGGCCGACGCCACCGCCTGACGGAGCGCCGGCGATGAATCCGCTCGCTCAACGCGACAGCCAGCCTTCCAGCCTGCCGGGCTGGCTGCTGGAACAGGCCGCCGTCCGGCCGCGCGCCGTTGCGCTGCGTCACAAGCGTCTTGGCGTATGGCAGGAGCGCAGCTGGGACGCGCTGCGGATCGAGGTTGGCGCGCTGGCCGGTGCCCTGAGCGAGCGGGGTTTTCGTCCGGGCTCGACGCTCACCCTCCTCAGCAATCCGCGCCCCGAAGCCGTGCTGCTGGCGCTGGCCGCCCAGTGGCTCGGCGGGGTGGCGGCGGTGCTCGATCCACGCGGCGAGACGGCGGCGCCGGATCTGCTGGCGGGCACGCCGGGCCGCGACTTCGTGTTTGCCGAAGGGCTGGCCGAGGTGGAACGGGTGCGCCGCGCCGGGCTGAGGCCGACCTTCCTCTGCTACGTCGATCCCCGCGGTCTGGCGGCCGATCCGGCCCTGGAACTGCTCGCCTATCCGGCGCTGCTCGCCTCCGGCGGCGGACGGGTGCCGGCGTTGCTGGCCCGGCCCGCCGCGGTGGCTTTCGTGTTTTTGCGCCGGGGCAGCGACGGCGCGGTCGAAGAGCAGGGCATCGCCCACGCCGACCTGCTCCGCCAAGGGCTGGCGCTGGTGACCGGCGAGGGGCTCACTCACCGGGAGGAAGCCTTTGCCGCCCGGGCCTTTGCGGCGAGCGGGCAGGCCCGCTATCTGCTGGCGCCGTGGCTCGCCGCGGGCTTCTGCCTCAATTTTCCGGAAAGTCTGGAAACCCGCGACATCGACCGTCGCGAACTCGGGCCGACCCTGGTGGCCGGCACCGTGGAAACCTGGCTGCGCCTCGCCAACCTGGTGCAAGACCGCTTGCCGGCGCCCGGCACGTGGCTGCGCCGCTGCATCGACCGCGGCCTCGATCCCCACGCGGACGGCCTGAGCCGTCTGCTGGGCCACTGGCTGGTGCGTCGCCCGCTGCGCGATGTGCTGGGCTTTACCCGGACCCGCGTGCCGCTGATCGTCGGCGAGCCCCTGCCCGAAACCTCGGCGCAGTTTTTCGCCACCCTGGGCATCGTCGTGCGCAACTGGACGGAGGCCGCCGAGTGGAAGGCGCAAGCCCGTTCCCCGCGGGCCGCCGGCCCGGTCGACGGCGCCGCGCCGGCCTTCGAGCGCCGGAGCCTGTCGTCCGCGCCGGACGTTCAGCCGGTGTGAGTCAAGGAGATTTCATGAGCTTATCCGCAGCCCCGCTTCTCGAACTGGATCGCATCTCCCTGTCGTTCAAGGGCGTGAAGGCCATCACCGACATCAGCTTCGCGGTGGCGCGCGGCGAAATCTGCGCGCTGATCGGCCCCAACGGCGCCGGCAAGAGCTCGCTGCTCAACGTGATCAACGGCGTCTATCAGGCGCAGCAGGGTCGGGTGTGCTTCGACGGCGAGGTGCGCCGCCACATGCGGCCCCACCACGCCGCCGAGCGCGGCATCGCCCGCACGTTCCAGAACATTGCGCTGTTCAAGGGCATGACGGTGCTCGACAACGTGCTCACCGGGCGCAACCTCAAGCGCCGCAGCAGCTGGATCGAGCAGGCGCTGGGGATCGGCCGGGCCCACCGCGAAGACGACTTGCAGCGGCGCCGCGCCGAGGAAGTGATCGCGTTCCTGAACATCCAGGCGTGGCGCCAGAGCCCGGTGGGGACGCTGCCTTACGGGCTGCAGAAGCGCGTCGAACTGGCCCGGGCGCTGGCGGCCGAGCCCAAGCTGCTGCTGCTCGACGAACCGATGGCCGGCATGAATGCGTCCGAAAAGAAGGAAATGAGCCGCTTCATCGTCGAGATCAACCGGGAGTTCGGAACCACGGTGGTGCTCATCGAGCACGACATCGGCGTGGTGATGGGCATCTCCAGCCACGTGGTGGTGCTCGACTACGGCCGCAAGATCGGCGACGGCCCGCCCGATGAGGTGCGCGCCAACCCCGAGGTGATCGCCGCCTATCTCGGCACCCGTCACTGACGGCCCGATCCATTTTTGTCGCGGGAATTTCCCCGGCCGCCGGTCGGGGCGGGCCCGTGTCGCCCACACGAACGCAAACCACAGGGAAACCGGCATGGATTTCTTTCTCGAAGTGCTGATCGGCGGGCTGCTTGCCGGGGTGATGTATTCCCTCGTCGCAATCGGTTTCGTGCTGATCTACAAGGCCTCGGGCGTCTTCAACTTCGCCCAGGGCGCGATGGTGCTGTTCGCCGCGCTGACCTTCGTCAGTCTCGGCGAGCGCGGCGTGCCGTTCTGGATCGCCTTTCTCGTCACCCTGGCGACCATGCTGCTGCTGGCGCTGGCCGTCGAGCGGCTGGTGCTGCGGCCGCTGGTGAACCGCTCGCCGATCACCTTGTTCATGGCCACCCTCGGCCTCGCCTACATCACCGAAGGGGCGGCCCAGGCCTTGTGGGGCGCCCAGGTGCATGGCCTCGATCTGGGCATCGAGGACGTGCCGCTGGATTTCGGCGGGCTGCTCATCTCGCAGTTCGACCTGTTCGCCGCCGGCATGGCCGCCACCCTGGTGCTGGTGCTCTCGCTGCTGTTCAACAAGACCCGCATCGGCCTGTCGCTGCGGGCGGTGGCCGACGACACCCTCGCCGCCCAGGCCATCGGCATCCGCCTGAGCCGGGTCTGGGTGGCGGTGTGGGCGGTGGCCGGGCTGGTGGCGCTGATCACCGGGCTGTTGTGGGGGGCGCGCCTCGGCGTGCAGTTCTCGCTCTCGCTGGTGGTGCTCAAGGCGCTGCCGGTGCTGATCGTCGGCGGCTTCTCGTCGGTGGGTGGTGCCATCGTCGGCGGCTTGATCGTCGGGGCGAGCGAGAAGCTGGCCGAGATCTACGCCGGCCCGCTGCTCGGCGGCGGGATCGAGAACTGGTTTCCCTACGTGCTGGCGATGTTGTTCCTGCTGGTCCGTCCGGCCGGGCTGTTCGGCGAGCGCGCCATCGATCGGGTTTGAACCCGGAAACCGCAGACGCGCCTTTTGGGGCCGCATCCCGTAGCGGTGTTGCCGGAGGCGGTCGGCCGCCTCCAACGGCTGCTTCCAGTTTGAAAGGATTTACTCATGCTTTATTCCGAAACCGGGCAGTTCAGCACGCACTACGCGGCCGACCGCCGCTTGTTCCGGCTGCGTCAGGACCGCCTCGGGCTCGGCCTGCTGCTGGCCTTCGCGTTTGCCGCGGTGCCGCAGATCGGCAACGACTACTGGTTCAGCGCAATCCTGATTCCCTTCCTGGTGCTGTCGCTGGCCGGGCTGGGGCTCAATCTGCTCACCGGCTACGCCGGCCAGTTGTCGCTGGGCTCGGCGGCCTTCATGGCGGCGGGGGCGTTTGCCGCCTATAACTTCCTGCTGCGCATCGAAGGCTTGCCGCTGTTGGCCGGCCTGGCCCTGGGCGGACTGGTGGCGGCCTTGCTGTCGGTGGCCTTCGGTCTGCCCAGCCTGCGCATCAAGGGCTTCTACCTGATCGTGTCGACGCTGGCGGCCCAGTTCCTGCTGCCGTGGGCGCTGGTCAAGTTCGGCTGGTTTTCCAACTACAACGCGTCGGGGGTGATCGGTGCGCCGCCCCTGGAAGTGTGCGGCCTCGATCTGGCTTCGCCGGCCGGGCGCTATGTGCTGACCCTCGGCATCGTGGTGGCGCTGGCGTTTCTGGCCCGCAACATCGTGCACAGCGAACTCGGCCGCAACTGGATGGCCGTGCGCGACATGGACACCGCCGCCGCGGTGATCGGCATTCCGCTGGCCAAGACCAAGCTGCTGGCCTTCGCGATCAGCGGTTTCTATCTGGGCGTGGCGGGGGCGCTGTGGGCCTTCACCTACCTGGGCACCGTCGAGCCCCACGGCTTCGACCTGACCCGCTCGTTCCAGGTGCTGTTCATCATCATCATCGGCGGTATGGGCAGCATCCTCGGCAATTTCCTCGGGGCGGCCTTCATCGTGCTGTTCCCGCTGCTGCTCTCCAATCTGGCCGGCCTCGTGCCCGGCGGGCTGATCGATCCGGGCCAGCTGGAGAACATCCAGAAGATGATTTTCGGCGCGCTGATCGTCGTCTTCCTGATCCGCGAACCCGAAGGCCTGGCCCGCCTGTGGCAGCACTTCCGCGCCCGCGTCCGGCGCTGGCCGCTGCGCTACTGAGGCGCGGCCGCCCGGCTCTATTCCCGCTTTTTCCTCTTTTCCCCTATCCAATCCCGATATCAGGAGTCGCCCCATGTCGTTCAAAAATAACTTCAAACCCCTGGCGCTGGCCTTGTCCCTCGGCGCCTTCAGCCTCGGCGCCCAGGCCGCCGGCGAACAATACTTTCCGCTCCAGAGCTATCGCATCGGCCCTTATGCCGCCGGCGGCACCGGCTTTTTTGGGGGATTCATCGATTATCTGCAGTACGTCAATGCCAACGGCGGCGTGAATGGCGTCAAGCTCACCTGGAGCGAATGCGAAACCGAATACGTGGTGGAGAAGGGCGTCGAATGCTACGAGCGCCTGAAGAAAGGCCTCAACGGCGCGCCGGCCGCGGCCACCAATCCGCTGTCGGTGGGCATCGCCTATGCAACCCTCGACCGTTCCACCGCCGACAAGATTCCGCTCATCACCATCAATCACGGCCGTACCGATTCGACCGACGGCAGCGTGTTTCCGTATGCCTTTCCGCTGCAATTGAATCCGTATTCGGAAGTGTCGGCCATCGTCAATTACATCGGCCAAAAGGCGGGCGGGGTGGATAAGCTCAAGGGCAAGAAGATCGTCACGCTCTACCACGGCTCGCCCTACGGCAAGGAAACCAACGAAGTCCTCGAAAAGCTGGCCGCCAAATACGGCTTTGCGCTCACCCTGCTGGAAGTGCCCCACCCCGGCAACGAGCAGCAATCCCAATGGCTCAACATCCGCCGCATCCAGCCCGATTACGTGATCCTGCGCGGCTGGGGCGTGATGAACCCGGTGGCCCTCAAGACCGCCCAGAAGCTCGGCTACCCCACCGACCGCATCATCGGCAACATCTGGAGCAACTCGGAAGACGACGCCGCCCCGGCCGGCGCCGCCGCCAAGGGCTTCATCTCGATCACCACCCACCCGTCGGGCACCGCCTTCCCGGTGCTGCAGGGCATCAAGAAGAATGTGGTCGATGCGGGCAAGGGCAATCTGGCCGATCCCAAGCGCTTCGGCACCGTCTATTACAACCTCGGGGTGGTGAACGGCATTCTCAACGTGGAGGCGGTGCGCATCGCCCAGGCCAAGTTCGGCAACAAGCCGCTGACCGGCGAGCAGGTGCGCTGGGGCTTCGAGAATCTCCGTCTCGATGACAAGCGCCTGAAGGAGCTCGGCGCGCTGGGCCTCGTCCAGCCGCTCAAGCTGTCGTGCGCCGACCACGAAGGCGGCGGCGCGGTGCGCTTCCAGCAATGGGACGGCCAGCAATGGAAGCTGATCAGCGATTGGGTCCAGGCCGACCGCGCGCTGCTGCGGCCGATCATCGAGGCGTCCGCCAGCAAATATGCCAAGGAAAAGGGCATCGCCCCGCGCAATTGCGCCAAGGAAGTCTGACCGGCTCCTCTTGTGGCCGCTCCGGATTTATTTCGGGGCGGCGTCTTTTTATTTCCGGACTCGAATTTCCCAATTATTTATTTCTGGATTGGATAAAAGAAATCCGTATTTGCGGTCCGCGCCGTCGGGCTGAAAATGGAACGGTCCGATTCAATTCATTCGAGATCGATTCCAGAACCAATTGGAGCCATAAATAAGATGACCCACCGACAGAATTTCGCCAGCCTTTCTTCCGGCACCGATTACGAGCAATTGGCGAATCGTTTCCGGCCGATTTTTGCGCGCATTGCCGAAGGCGCGGTCGAACGCGAAAGAACGCGCACGCTGCCCCGCGAGCCCATCGAATGGCTCAAGAAGGCCGGCTTCGGCGCCGTGCGGGTGCCGGTGGAGGCCGGCGGCGCCGGTGCTTCCCTGCCGCAACTCGTGCAACTGCTGATCGAACTGGCCGAGGCGGATTCCAATATTCCGCAGGCGCTGCGCGGCCATTTCGCATTTGTCGAGGATCGCCTCAACGCGCCCGCCGGGCCGGCGCGCGATGTATGGTTCAAGCGCTTCGTGAATGGCGAACTGGTCGGCAACGCGTGGACGGAAGTCGGCGCGGTGAAGATCGGCGACGTCATCACCAAGGTTTCCCCCGCCGACGGCGAGTGGCGCCTGAACGGCCGCAAGTATTACAGCACCGGGAGCATCTTCGCCGACTGGATCGACGTGTTCGCCCGCCGCAGCGACACCCACGGCGACGTGATCGCCGCGGTCAGCACCCATCAGCCGGGCGTCCGCCAATACGACGACTGGGACGGCTTCGGTCAGCGCACCACCGGCAGCGGAACGTCGGAGTTCGTGGATGCGGTGGTGGAGGCCGACAACGTCATCGACTTCTCGACCCGCTTCAAATACCAGACGGCGCTGTACCAGCTGGTGCTGCTGGCCGTGCTGGCCGGCATCGGTCGCGCCGTGGAGCGCGACGTGGCCCGCCAGGTGCGCGAGCGGACCCGCATCTTCAGCCACGGCAACGCGCCGCTGGTCAGCCAGGACGTGCAGATCCAGCAGGTGGTCGGGCAGATCTCGGCGCAGGTCTATGCCGCCGAGATCACCGCGATCCGCGCCGCCGAGCCCGCCCAGCGCGCCTACATCGCCCGCTTCGGCGGCGACGAGCAGGCCGAGCGTCAGGCCAACATCGACGCGGAAATCGAATCCGCCAAGGCCCAGGTGGTGGTGGCCGATCTGGTGATCCGCGCCGCCTCCGACCTGTTCAATGCCCTCGGCGCCTCCGGCGTCGGCGAAAGCAAGGCGCTCGACCGCCACTGGCGCAACGCGCGCACCGCGGCCACCCACAACCCGCTGATCTACAAGGCCAAGGTCATCGGCGACTGGGTCATCAACGGCACCGAACCGCCCTACGTGTGGCAGATCGGCGGCAGCCCGGCCGCCAAATAAGGGCGCGTAGCCCGAGCGCCCGTCTCCCCCCATTCGAACGACTTTCACAGGAATCGCACCCATGAGCATCGCCCTTGCCCAACGCCCCCGCGTCAATTCTTCCGAGCCCTTCTCGCCGCGGCCCCGTCCGGCCAGCTCGGCCCACCTGATCCGCAGCGACGCCGAAGCCATCGAGGTGGCCCGCCGGCTGGCCGCCGAGTTCATCGTCGAGGCGCCCCTGCGCGACCGCGAAGGTCTGCTGCCGATTGCGGAGATCGATGCCTATTCGCGCAGCGGGCTGTGGGGCATCAACGTGCCCAAGGAATACGGCGGCGCCGGCGTGTCCTACGCCACCGTCGCCGAGGTGATCAAGATCATCGCCGCGGCCGACTCCAGCATCGCCCAGATCACCCAGAACCATCTCGTGCTGATCGCCCACATCGGGCTCGACGGCACCGAGGCGCAGAAGCGCGACCTGTTCGGTCTGGCGCTGCAGGGCTACCGTTTCGGCAACGCCTTCTCGGAACTCAACAGCCGCAACGTGGCGAGCTTCGAGACCAGGCTGGTGGACCGGGGCGACGCGGTCGAGGTGAATGGCCAGAAGTTCTATACCACCGGTGCGCTGCTCTCCCACATCGTGCCCATCGTGGCGGTGGACGACGCCGGCAAAGGCTATCTGGTGTTCGCCGACCGGGATGCGCCGGGCCTGACCGTGACCAACGACTGGTCCAGCTTCGGCCAGCGCACCACGGCCTCGGGCTCGGTCAAGATCGAAGGCGTGCGGGTGCCGAAAAACCGGGTGATTCCGATTGCCGCCTTCGACACGCCGACCGCCGCCGGCCCGATCTCCCAGATCATCCAGGCCGCCATCGACGCCGGCATCGCCAAGGGCACCCTCGACGACACCATCGCCTTCGTGCGCACCAAGAGCCGGCCGTGGATAGACAGCGGCAAGGACACCGCCGCCGAAGACCCCTTCACGATTGCCGCCATCGGCAAGCTCGAAATCCACCTGCACGCCGCCGAAGCGCTGCTCGAACGCGCCGGCCGGCTGATCGACGTGGCCCTGGCCAATCCGGGCGACGCGACGGTTGCTGCCGCCACCGTCGCCACCGCCGAAGCCAAGGTGCTCACCACCGAAATCTCCATCGAAGCCGCCAACCGGCTGTTCGAGCTGGCCGGCACCCGCTCCACGCTGGCCGCCCACAACCTCGACCGCCACTGGCGCAACGCCCGCGCCCACACCCTGCACGACCCGGTGCGCTGGAAATACTTCCACGTCGGCAACTACTACCTGAACGAGATCGATCCGCCGCGCCATCCCTGGAACTGAGCGCGTCATCCACGACACGAAAGAGCAACGATGAGCAAGCCAATCCGCTTCAATGCGTTCGAGATGAACTGCGTCGGGCATCAGTCGCCCGGCCTGTGGGCGCATCCCCGCGACCGCTCCTGGCAATACAAGGATCTGGACTACTGGACCGATCTGGCCAAGACCCTCGAAAAGGGCATTTTCGATGCCATTTTCATCGCCGACGTGGTGGGTTACTACGACGTCTATAAGGGCAGCAACCACCACGCCCTGCACCAGGGCGTGCAGATCCCGGTGAACGATCCGCTGCAGCTGGCGGCGCCGATTGCGATGGTCACCGAGCATCTGGGCATCGGCATCACCGCGTCCACGTCCTTCGAGCATCCCTACACCTTCGCCCGGCGCCTCTCCACCGCCGACCACCACACCAAGGGCCGGCTCGGCTGGAACATCGTCACCTCCTATCTCGAAAGCGGGGCGAAGAACGTCGGCGAAGGCGGCCTGCGCCGTCACGACAACCGTTACGAGGTGGCCGCCGAATACACCGAAGTGCTCTACAAGCTCTTCGAAGGCAGCTGGGAGGAGGGCGCCGTGGTGCGCGACAAGGAGCGCGGCGTGTTTGCGCGGCCCGACAAGGTCCACGAGATCGGCCACAAGGGCAAGTATTTCGAGGTGCCCGGCTATCACCTCTGCGAGCCGTCGCCCCAGCGCACCCCGGTGTTGTTCCAGGCCGGCGCGTCCGGGGCCGGCAAGACCTTCGCGGCGCAGCACGCCGAATGCGTGTTCGTGGCCACGCCGTCCCGCGCGACCCTGAAGGATTATGTCGCCGACGTGCGCGCCCAGGCCGCCGCGGCGGGCCGCGATCCGGCCAAGGTGCTGGTGTATACGCTGGTCACGGTGATCGTCGACGAAACCGACGACAAGGCCCGGGCCAAGTTCGAGGACTACAAGCGCCACGTGTCCTACGACGGCGCGCTGGTGCTGATGTCGGGCTGGAGCGGCATCGATTTCGGCCAGTACGCGCCCGCCGATCCGGTGAAGAAGGTCGAGACCAACGCCATCGTGTCGGTGGTCGAGCATCTGGCCAACGGCGAAAAGGAATGGACCATCGACGAGCTGGCCCGCTGGGGCGGCATCGGCGGGCTGGGCCCGGTGTTCGTCGGCTCGCCGGCGACGGTGGCCGACATCCTGCAGCAGTGGGTGGCCGAAACCGACGTGGATGGCTTCAATCTGGCCTACGCGCTGGCCCACGAAACCTTCGAAGACGTGGTCAAGCACCTGGTGCCGGAACTCCAGCGGCGGGGCGTCTATCCTACGGCCTACAAGCCCGGCACCCTGCGGGAAAAGCTCTTCGGAGACGGTCCGCTGCTGCCCGGCACGCATCCGGCGGCCCGCTACCGCGACATCGAAGCTTTCAAGCGCCGGCAGGCCCGACGCGTCGCCGCCGAAGCCTCCGCCCCCGTCGAAGCCGCCACGGTCTGACCGACGCGGCCCATCCACCCCGACCACCCGAGAAGAACGCCATGCCCCCAGCCGTCCCCATCCTGCAGGTCAGCAACATCGAAGTCGTCTACGAGAAGGTCATCCTGGCGGTGCATGGGGTCTCGCTGACGGTCGAAGACGGGCAGGTGGTCGCCCTGCTCGGCGCCAACGGGGCCGGCAAAAGCAGCACGCTCAAAGCCATCTCCAGCCTGATCGGCGCGGAGCGCGGCGAGGTGGTCGGCGGCCGCATCGTCTATCGCGGCCGGGACATCGTCGGCGCCCAGCCGGACGCCCTGGTCCGCGACCGGCTGGTGCAGGTGCTCGAAGGGCGGCACTGCTTTCCCCATCTGAGCGTCGAAGAGAACCTCATCGCCGGAAGCCTCGCGGCCGGCGGAAGCCGCCAATCCCGGCGGGCCGACCTGGAGCGCATCTACCAGTATTTTCCCCGTCTCAAGGAGCGGCGCCGCGTCGCCGCGGGCTACACCTCGGGCGGCGAGCAGCAGATGGTGGCCATCGGCCGGGCGCTGATGGCCCGCCCGAAGCTGGTGCTCCTCGACGAGCCGTCGATGGGGCTGGCGCCGCTCATCGTCGAGGAAATCTTCGAGATCGTCGGGCAGCTCAATGCCCACGAAAAGCTCAGCTTCCTGCTCGCCGAGCAGAACGCCAGCGTCGCCCTGCGTCACGCCCATTACGCCTACGTGCTGGAAAGCGGGCGGGTGGTGAGCGAAGGGCCGGCCGAGGCGCTGGCCCGCCGCGACGACATCCACGATCTCTATCTCGGTACGGCGGTCGCATGAGCCGGCCCGCCACGCTCTCGCCCGAGACCCTCGCCGCCCAGGCGCTGGGGCAGGTTTCCCCGCCGTTTCACGATCTGGCCCCGCCTGTGCACCTGTCCACCACCTTCGAGCGGGCGGCGGACGGGAGCTACCCCGGCGGGCGGGTCTATTCCCGCGATGCCAGCCCCGCCTACGATCAGGCCGAAGCGCTGCTCTGCGCGCTGGAAGGCGGCCATCGGGCGCTGTTGTTCGCTTCGGGCATGGCCGCCGCGACGGCGGTGCTCCATACGCTGAAACCGGGCGAGGCCGTCGTGGCGCCCCGCGACATGTACTGGGCGCTGCGCAACTGGCTGCAGGCCTTTTGCGCGCAGTGGGGAATCGGGCTGGCGTTCTACGACAACGCCAGCACGGACGACCTTGCCGACACGCTGCGGGCGGTGCGGCCGCGCCTGTTGTGGATCGAAACCCCGTCCAATCCGCTGTGGGATCTGACCGACATTGCCGCCGCGGTGGCTCTGGCCCGGGAGGTGGGAGCCTGCGTGGCGGTCGATTCCACCGTCGCGACGCCGGTGTTCACCCGGCCGCTGGCACTGGGCGCCGACATCGTGATGCATTCGGCCACCAAATACCTCAACGGCCATTCGGACGTGGTGGCCGGGGCGCTGGTGGCGCGGGAGGATAGCGACCTGTGGCAGACGATCCGCCGCAATCGCAACCTCGGCGGCGCGGTGCCCGGCCCGTTCGAAGCGTGGCTGCTGCTGCGGGGCATGCGCACGCTCCATCTGCGGGTGCGACAGGCCAGCGCCAGCGCGCTCGCCATCGCCCAGGAACTGGAAGGCCATCCCGGCCTGATCCGCACCCTCTATCCGGGGCTGCCGTCCCACCCCGGCCACGCGCTGGCGTGCCGCCAGATGCAGGGCGGGTTCGGCGGCATGCTGTCGATCCGCGTGGCCGGCGGCGAGCAGGCGGCCCGCGCGGCGATCGGGCGGCTGCGGGTGTTCCGGCAGGCAACCTCGCTGGGTTCGGTGGAAAGTCTGGCCGAACATCGCGCCAGCGTCGAAGGGCCGGGCAGCGCCTGCCCGGTGGACCTGATCCGGCTCTCCGTCGGCATCGAATCCGCCGCCGATCTGCTGGCCGACCTGCGCGCGGCGCTGGGCTGACGGCGCCCGCCACCCAGCGCCGGGACCGTCGTCCGGCGCCGGGTTGCTGCTCAGCCAGCAGCCGACTTCCGAGAGTGACTTCGCACCTGCCGCCCGCTGCTGCCTGGCCAGCAAATCGCCAGCAGGGTTGCTGGGAAGTCATCACCCGGCACCGCCCGGATATTTAATAAGCCACTGTTTTGAAAAGAATTTGTGCTCTGGCACGGTTGCTGCAATTGCTGCTCTGTCAGCACGCGGCGAAGGCCGGGCGTGCAACGGGGCGGCTTCGGCCTGACCCCGACGCCGTCCGGCCGGCTGCGCGTCGCATCCGATCGATACAGCAGTACGGGACGCCGTCCCGACCGAATTCAGCAGAAAGGGAATCGTCATGCCAAGCCTCTTCAAACGCCTTGCCGCCACCTTGGGCGGGCTGCTCGCCGCGGCGGGCATTGCCCACGCGGCCGACAAACCGAAGGAAATCCGCCTCGACTACGCCTACTACTCCCCGCCGAGTCTGGTGCTCAAGCACTTCGGCTGGCTGGAGGAGGACTTCAAGGCCGACGGCGTGCCGATCAAATGGGTGTTGAGCCAGGGCAGCAACCGGGCCTTGGAATTCCTCAACAGCGGCAGCGTGGATTTCGGCTCCACGGCCGGACTGGCGGCGGTGCTGTCGAAGGCCAACGGCAATCCGATCAAGAGCGTGTATGTGTTCTCCCGCCCCGAATGGACGGCGCTGCTGGTGGCGAAGGATTCGCCGATCAAGTCGCTGAAGGATCTGAAGGGCAAGAAGATCGCCGCGACGAAGGGCACCGACCCCTTCCTGTTCCTGCTGCGCAGCCTGCATCAGGAAGGCTTGTCGAAGTCCGACGTGGAAATCCTCGCCCTCCAGCATGCCGACGGCCGTGCCGCGCTGGAGCAGGGCCGGGTGGACGCCTGGGCGGGCCTCGATCCGCTGATGGCCGGCAGCGAGATCCAGGCCGGCTCGCGCATCCTGCACCGCAACGTCGCCTTCAACACCTACGGTTTCCTGAACACCACCGAGGCCTTCGCCAAGCAGTATCCGGAACAGGTCCGGCGCGTCATCGCCGCCTATGAAAAGGCCCGCAAGTGGATCGTCGCCAACCCGGCCGAAACCGCCAGGTTGCTGTCCGAAGAGGCCAAGCTGCCGCTAGAGGTGGCCCGCCTGCAACTCAAGCGCAACGATTTCAGCAACCCGGTGCCGGGCGCCGAGCACGTCGCGGCGCTCAAGGCCGCGGCGCCCATCCTGGTCGAGGAGGATCTCGTCCGGAAGGGCACCAACGTGGGCGCGGCGATCGACGCACTGGTCGATCCGGGCTTCGCCAAGTCCGTCGTGAAGTGAGGCCGCCCGATGAGTGCGCTTTCGATTGCCGCCGGTTCCGCCCGCGGCTGGGTGCTGCCCTTGGCGCTGCTGGCGCTGTGGGAGGCGGCGGTGGGGGCCGGGTGGGTCGGCGCCAACCTGTTGCCGCCGCCCTCCGAGCTGGTGCACACGCTGTACGCGCTCGCGACCGACGGCGTGCTGCTCGGTCACATCGGCATCAGCAGTCTGCGGGTGCTGGCGGGCTTTGCCATCGGGGCGAGTCTGGCCCTGCTGGTGGGGGCCGCGGTCGGCCTGTCGCGGCAGGCCGAAGCCTATCTCGACCCGACCTTTCAGGCGCTGCGGGCCATTCCGTCCCTCGCCTGGGTGCCCTTGCTGCTGCTCTGGCTGGGCATCGATGAGGCGCCGAAGATCACCCTGATCGCCATCGGCGCCTTCTTTCCGGTCTATCTCAATTTCGTCGCCGGCATCCAGAACGTGGACCGCAAGCTGGTCGAGGTGGGCGGCATTTTCGGCCTCCAGGGCCGGGCGCTGGTGACGCGGATCTTCCTGCCGGCCACCTTGCCGAACCTGTTCACCGGTTTGCGCAGCGGGCTGTCGCTGGCCTGGATGTTCCTGGTGGCCGCCGAGCTGATCGCCGCCACCCGCGGCCTCGGCTACCTGCTCACCGATGGGCGCGAAACGGCCCGGGCCGATCTGGTGATCGTGGCGATCGTCGTCCTGGCGCTGCTCGGCAAGCTCAGCGACGGCGTGCTGCAGCGGGCCGAAAGGCGGCTCCTGGCGTGGCGCGACGTTTTCGATGGCCGTGCGGCCTGAAGGAGAAAAAATGTCCCAACCCCTGCTTCAGCTTCAGGTCGAGGAAAAGCGCTTTCGCACCCACCGGGTCATCGACCGCGTGGCCCTCGACATCCGGGCGGGCGAAACGGTGAGCCTCGTCGGGCCCAGCGGCTGCGGCAAGAGCACGCTCTTGCGCATCGTCGCCGGGCTCGAAACGGACTACGCCGGGCGCGTGCTGGTCAAGGGCGCCGCGCCCCAGCTGCATTCGCCCGACGTGGGCTTCATCTTCCAGGACCCGCGCCTGCTGCCCTGGCTGTCGGTGGCGGACAACGTCGGCTTCGACGCCGGTCGTCATGGCGGGCGCCATCCCCGGGTGCGCGAACTGCTCGCCGAAGTGGGCCTCGCGGCCTTCGCCGACGCGTGGCCCAAGCAGCTCTCCGGCGGCATGGCCCAGCGGGCGGCGATTGCCCGCGGGCTGTTCGCCCAGCCGGCGCTGCTCTTGCTCGACGAACCGTTCAGCGCCGTCGATGCCTTCACCCGCATGCGCCTGCAGGATCTGCTGCTGTCGGTGGCCGCCCATCACGGCACCACGCTGTTGCTGGTGACCCACGACATCGACGAGGCCGTCTATCTCAGCGACCGGGTCGTGGTCATGAACGGCGCGCCGGGGCGCATCGCCGGCGAAGTGGCGGTGCCGCAGCCGCGCCCGCGGGATCGCCGCGACCCGGCCCTGGCCCGGGCCGAGGCCGAAGTGCTGACCCTGCTCGACGGCGGTCGGCAGGAACACCTCGACACGCCGGCGGACATCGCTGCCGCGCCGCCGCCCGCCGCCGCACCGGTCGACGGGACCGCGCCCGGCTTTCTCGCGCGAGCCGCGTCCAGGGCCTCCGTCCCGGCTTGATTGCCACCCCATACTTCCATTCGTTCAAGGGTTTTTCATGAGTCTCGACATCTTCTGGTTTTTGCCCACTTCCGGCGATACCCGCTATCTGGGCAAGTCGAATTCCGGCCGCACCGCCACCAACGAATACCTGCAGCAGATCGCCGTGGCCGCCGACAATCTGGGCTACGACGGCATCCTGATCCCCACCGGCAGCGGCTGCCTCGATCCGTGGGTGGCCGCTTCCAGCGTCGCCGCCGTCACCCGCCGTCTCAAGCTGCTGGTGGCGCTGCGCACCGCGCTGACCAAGCCCACCGCCGCCGCGCGCATGGCCGCCACCCTCGATCAGGCCACCCAGGGCCGTCTGCTGCTCAACGTGGTGGCCGGGGGCGATGCGTCCGAACTGGCCGCCGACGGGATCTTTCTCGACCACGACGAGCGTTACGAAGAAGCGTCCGAGTTCCTGGGCATCTGGCGGCGTCTGCTGGCCGGCGAAAAGGTCGATTTCGAAGGCAAGCATCACCGGGTCAAGGGCGCCAAGCTCTACTTCGACGCCGTCCAGCGCCCCCATCCGCCGCTGTATTTCGGCGGTTCGTCGTCCTCCGCCCACGATCTGGCGGCCGAGCACATCGACGCCTATCTGTCGTGGGGCGAGCCGCCGGCCGCGGTGGGCGAGAAGATCGCCGACGTGCGCGCCCGCGCCGCCCGCCGTGGGCGCACGCTGCGCTTCGGGGTGCGTCTGCACGTCATCGTGCGCGAGACCAACGAGGAAGCCTGGGCCGCCGCCGACAAGCTGATCAGCCGTCTCGACGACGAGGTGATCGCCAAGGTGCAGGCCCGCTACGCGGCCATGGATTCGGAAGGCCAGCGGCGCATGGCGGCCCTTCACGGCGGCCACCGCGACAAGCTCGAAGTGAGCCCCAACCTGTGGGCCGGCGTCGGTCTGGTGCGCGGCGGCTGCGGCACCGCCCTGGTCGGCGACCCGCAGACCGTCGCCGCGCGCCTGAAGGAATACGTCGATCTCGGCGTGGATAGCTTCGTGCTCTCCGGCTACCCCCATCTGGAGGAAGCCTATCGTTTCGCCGAGCTGGTGTTTCCGCTGCTGCCGGGCAAGCAGCCGGTGACGATCCAGGATCAGGTGATGACCGGCGGGCCGTTCGACGCCAGTACCGTCAAGACCGAGGCCCAAGCCGAGCAGGTGGCCGCATGAAGGTCATCGACATGCGCTGCCGGCCGGCCTTTCTGCACGACTTCTTCGGTGCCACGCCGGGCTCGCTGGCCAACGACGCCGCCCGCTGGCTCAACCGCCGGGTCGGCACGCGGGGCGACGACGAGCACTACGCCCGCTCGCGCACCCAAGAGGGCTTTCTGGCCGAAGTGCGCGAGGCCGGGCTCGCGAAGGCGGTGGTGGTGGGGCGGCATACGCCGTCCCAGCACCTGCCGGTCGAACTCATCCACCGGGTCACCCGCGGCCACGACGAACTGCTCGGCATCGCCGGCGTCGACCCGCAGCTTCAGGGCCACGCCGCGGTGGACGAGGCCGAACGGGCGATCCGCGAACTGGGGCTGGCGGGCATCGACATCGAGCCGGGTTTCGGCGTGCCGGCCCGGCACCCGGACGATCCGGTCTATTTCCCGATCTATGAAGTCTGCGCCCGACTCGGCGTGCCGGTGTTCCTGATGAGCGGCCCGACCACGCCGGATCTGCGCTTCAACGATCCGGCGCCGCTGGCGCGGGTCGCCCAGGCTTTTCCGACGCTGCCCATCGTCTGCTACCACGGCTATTGGCCGAACGCCGAGCAGCTCATCGGGGTGGCCTTCCGCTACGAGAACATCCACGTGGTGCCCGACATGTATCTGTTCCTGCCGGGCAGCAAGGCTTACGTGGAGGCGGCCAACGGCTTTCTCGCCGACCAGTTCCTGTTCGGTTCGTCCTACCCCTTCCGGCCGATCCGCCAGAGCATCGACGACTTCCTGCAGCTCGGCTTCGACGAAGCGGTGCTCGACAAGCTGCTGTACGGCAACGCCGCCAGGCTGTTCAAACTGTAGAACGGCCGCCCGCCGGAGGCGGCTCAGAACCGTCTCACCTCGATATCGAACTTCTGCAGCGCGTAGCCCATCTGGCGGGGCGTGATGTTGAGCAGCCGGGCGGCTTTGGCCTGGACCCAGCCGCTGTGTTCCATCGCCCAGATGAGGCGTTCGCGCTCGCCCTCGGGCATGGTTTCGCCGAACTGGCGCTCGGGGGCGGGAGGACGGTGGGGAATCTCGGGGATGGGCAGCGATATTTCGACCGGGCCCTGGCGGCTGACGGCCGCAACGGCGTCATCCTTGTCGGCGTGGTGGAGCGACTGGGTAAGGCAGCGGTTGGTGTGACAGGGAAAATGGACTTCGCTGATCATGTCCCCGCGGGACATGGTGGCGGTGCGCTCGATGCAGTTTTCGAGTTCGCGCACATTGCCCGGCCAGTAGCAGTTGGTGAGCACCTTGAGGGCTTCGGGCGTGACCCGCAGGTCGCGCGCGTTCTCCTTGTTGAAGCGCTCGATGAAGTAGGCGATCAGCGGCGGGATATCCTCGCGGCGCTCGCGCAGGGGCGGCAGAAAGAGGCTCACCACGTTGATGCGATAGTAGAGGTCGGAGCGGAACTCGCCGGCGGCGACCATCTTTTCGAGATTGCGATTGGTGGCGCAGACCAGCCGCACGTCCACCTTGATCGAGCGGGTGCCGCCGACGCGTTCGAACTCCCGTTCCTGCAGCACGCGCAGCAGCTTGGCCTGGAAGGCCGGCGAGATGTCGCCGATCTCGTCGAGGAAGAGGGTGCCCTTGTCGGCCATCTCGAAGCGCCCTTTGCGTTCGCCGACGGCGCCGGTGAAGCTGCCTTTTTCGTGACCGAACAGTTCGGATTCGAGCAGGCTTTCGCTCAGCGCGGCGCAATTCACCTTGATGAAGGGGCCGTCCTTGCGGGGCGACAGGGTGTGCAGCGCGCGGGCAATGACTTCCTTGCCGGTGCCGCTTTCGCCGCGCAGCAGCACCGTGGAGCGCGACGGCCCGGCCTGATGCACCTCGGCGAAGACTTCCTGCATGCGCTTCGAAACCCCGATCACGTTGTCCAGCTTGAAGCGCCCCTTCAGTTCGTGGCGCAGGCGGCGGGTTTCGTTGAGCAGCTGGGTGCGTTCGGCGAGCACCGTGCGCTGCAGCGCCAGCGCCTGCCCGACGAGGCTCGCCACCATGGTCAGCAGGCGCACATCCTCGTTGAAGCTGCCGGGATGCCGCTCGGTGAAGCGGTCGATGGTGATCACGCCCACCACCTCCTGGGCGATCCGGATCGGCATGCCGACCAGGGCGATGCGCTCGCCCTCCACGTGGTCGAGGGCGCCGGTGCGATTCAGAAAGACCGGCTCGCAGGCCAGATCCTGCACCACTGCCGGCATCGCGCTGGAGAACACCTTGCCGATCACCCCTTCGCCCGGCTGGTAATGGCCGGCGCCGTATTCCTCCGGAGACAGCCCGGCGGCGGCCAGCAGATGGAGTTCGCCGTCGTCGTTGTCGGCGACGATCATGCAGCGCCGATAGCCCATGTTGTTGGCCAGCACATTGAGCGCTTCGCGGCATGTTTTTGCCACGTCCAGGCTGGAAGTGAGGATCTTGCTGATTTCGTAGATCGTGGCGAGCTGGGTCTGAGCCCTTAGGTGCAGTGTCGAATTCATAGCGTCTCCTTCAAGCAAAACCGGGCAGGGGTGACGACCGGAAACGCAGGGCCGGAGCGCGGCCCGCGTCGAGACATGATCTCTTACCCAAGCAAGCCTTATACCTACTTTTTATGGGGTTATTTTGGGCGAGATGCATTCTGCAAGTCATTGATTTATTGCGACGCACAATAAATGCGGGGTTCGAGCGGCCTTGAAACCGTCGGACATCCCCGCCCCGTTACGGCACATCGTGCCCTTGAATGGTGCCCTGTTGCGGTGCAGCAAACGCGGGAAGGAAAAACGTCCGGCATCGCCCTGTGCGGAATGCGACAAAGGCAACAAAACCCGTTTGTCGCATTGCAACATCCGGCCGCTCAGAAAAATATTCTTCTTTCGATTCAATGTGTTGAGATTGATCGCCGAGCTTGGCACCGAAGTTGCTGAAGACTCCGCAAAGCCCCGCAGCGGAGAACAAAACCCATGCTCAACCAAGCGATCTATCTCGATTACGCCGCCACCACCCCGGTCGACTCCCGGGTCGCGGCGAAGATGATCCCCTATCTCACCGAACGCTTCGGCAATCCGGCCAGCCGCTCCCACGCCTTCGGCTGGGCGGCGGAAGGCGCGGTCGAACTGGCCCGCGAACAGGTGGCCGCCCTGATCAATGCCGATCCGAAGGAAATCGTGTGGACCTCCGGCGCCACCGAGTCCAACAACCTGGCGATCAAGGGCGCGGCGCATTTCTATTCGGGCCGCGGCAAGCACCTCATCACCGTCAAGACCGAGCACAAGTCGGTGCTCGACACCTGCCGCGAACTGGAACGGCAAGGCTTCTCCGTCACCTACCTGGACGTCGAGCCCAACGGCCTGATCGACCTGGACAAGCTCGCCGCGGCGATCCGGCCCGACACCGTGCTGTTGTCGGCGATGCTGGTGAACAACGAGATCGGCGTGATCCAGGACGTGGCCGCGATCGGCGCCCTGTGCCGCGCCAAGGGCGTGCTCTTTCACGTGGATGGCGCCCAGGCCACCGGCAAGGTGGATATCGACCTGGAAACCACGCCCATCGATCTGTTGTCGCTGTCGGCCCACAAGACCTACGGTCCCAAGGGCGTCGGCGCGCTGTACGTGCGGCGTAAGCCCCGCGTGCGCCTCGAAGCCCTGATCCACGGCGGCGGCCACGAACGCGGCCTGCGCTCCGGCACCCTGCCGACCCATCAGATCGTCGGGATGGGCGAGGCCTATGCCATCGCCCGTCACGGCATGGCCACCGAGAACGAACGCATCCGCTGGCTGCGCGACCGCCTGTGGGCGGGCCTGTCGGCGATGGACGAGGTCTACCTCAACGGCGACATGGATGCCCGCGTGCCCCACAACCTCAACGTCAGCTTCAACTACGTGGAGGGTGAATCCCTGCTGATGGGCATCAAGCAACTGGCCGTGTCGTCCGGCTCCGCCTGCACCTCGGCCAGCCTGGAGCCCTCCTATGTGCTGCGGGCGCTGGGGCGCAGCGACGAGCTGGCGCACAGCTCGATCCGCTTCTCCATCGGCCGCTTCACCACCGAAGCCGAAGTGGACACCACCATCGCCCTTGTCACCGAAGCCGTCGCCAAGCTGCGGGAGCTCAGCCCCCTGTGGGAGATGGTGTGCGAGGGGATCGACATCGACAGCATCCAGTGGGCCGCCCACTGAGCCCTTAGCCGAACCCCGCCATTCCCGGAGAAACGTCATGGCCTACAGCGAAAAAGTCATCGAGCACTACGAAAACCCCCGCAACGTCGGCGCCTTCGGCAAGGACGACGGGGATGTCGGCACCGGCATGGTCGGCGCCCCGGCCTGCGGCGACGTGATGCGCCTGCAGATCAAGGTCTCGGCCGACGGCATCATCGAAGACGCCAAGTTCAAGACCTACGGCTGCGGCTCGGCCATCGCCTCCAGCTCGCTGGTAACCGAATGGGTCAAGGGCAAGACCCTCGACGAAGCGCTCGACATCAAGAACACCGAGATCGCCGAAGAACTGGCGCTGCCGCCGGTCAAGATCCACTGCTCGATCCTCGCCGAAGACGCCATCAAGGCGGCCGTTGCCGACTACCGTTCCAAACACGACAGCATCGAAACCGAGGCGCCCGTCTGCGCGCCCGCAGCCTGAGGAGTTCCCCCATGAGCACCAGCACCCTTGAAATGTCCTCGGTCGTCTTCACCCCGGCTGCGGCCGGCAAGGTCGCCGAACTCATCGCCGAAGAAGGCAACGATCAGCTCAAGCTGCGGGTCTATGTGACCGGCGGCGGCTGCTCGGGCTTCCAATATGGCTTCTCCTTCGACGAGGTCGCCAACGACGACGACCTGTGCGTCGAACAATCCGGCGTCACCCTGCTCATCGACTCCATGAGCACCCAGTATCTGATGGGCGCCGAGATCGACTACGAAGACAGCCTCGAAGGCTCGCGCTTCGTGATCCGCAACCCGAACGCCACCAGCACCTGCGGCTGCGGCAGTTCCTTCTCCATGTGAGGTTTGCGCCATGACCATCACCGTCACCGACAACGCCGCCCGCCACATCCGCAAGACCCTCGACAAGCGGGGCAAGGGATTCGGCCTGCGGCTGGCCATCAAGACCAGCGGGTGCTCCGGCATGGCCTACGCCCTCGAATTTGCCGACGAATGCCAGCCCGAAGACCTCGTCTTCGAAAGCGGCGGCGTCAAGCTGCTGGTCGACCCGCGCAGCCTGCCCTACATCGACGGCACGGAGCTGGATTTCGTCCGCGAAGGGCTCAACGAAGGCTTCAAGTTCAACAATCCCAACGCCAAGGCCGAATGCGGCTGCGGCGAAAGTTTCGCCGTCTGACCACGCAAGGGGAGAGCCCATCATGGCGTTGCTGCAAATTGCCGAACCGGGGTTGGCCGCCGCCCCTCACCAGCATCGCCTGGCCGTCGGGATCGATCTCGGCACCACCAATTCCCTCGTCGCCACCGTGGCCAGCGGCATGGCCAAGGCACTCCCCGACGCCGACGGACACGTGCTGCTGCCGTCGGTCGTGCGTTACGGCGAAAGCGGAATCGTCGTCGGACGCGCCGCCCGCGCCGAGCAAGCGGTCGACCCGCTCAACACCCTCGCCTCGGTGAAGCGCCTGATGGGCCGCAGCCTCGCCGACACCGACGCCGCGATGCGCAGCCACTACCGCCTGACCGATGCGCCGGGGATGGTCGGCATCGAAACCCGCGCCGGCATCAAAAGCCCGGTGGAAGTGTCCGCCGACATCCTGCGTCCGCTGCGCGAGCGGGCCGAAGCTAGCCTTGGCGGCGAACTCACCGGTGCGGTGATCACCGTGCCGGCCTATTTCGACGACGCCCAGCGTCAGGCCACCAAGGACGCCGCCCGTCTGGCCGGCCTCAACGTGCTGCGCCTGCTCAACGAGCCCACCGCGGCGGCCATCGCCTACGGCCTCGACAACGCCGCCGAAGGCATCTACGCGGTGTATGACCTCGGCGGCGGCACCTTCGACATCTCCATCCTCAAACTCAGCCGCGGCGTCTTCGAAGTGCTCGCCACCAACGGCGACCCGGCCCTCGGCGGCGACGACTTCGACCACCGTCTGGCCGACTGGCTCAAAGGGCAGGCCGGGATTGCCGACGAACTGCCGGTGGAAGACCTGCGCCGCCTGCTGGCCCTGGCGCGGAGCACCAAGGAAACCCTGTCGGATGTCGGGCAGGCCGTCGCCAGCTGCAACTTCAGCGACGGGCGCGTGCTCGACGTCATCGTCAGCCGCGGCACCTTTGCCGAACTCACCGCCGATCTGGTCGCCCGCAGCCTGCGTCCGGTGCGCAAGGCGCTGCGCGACGCAAACCTCGGCCCCGAAGACGTGAAGGGCGTGGTGATGGTCGGCGGCTCCACCCGCATGCCCCACGTGCAGGCCGCGGTGGAGGCCTTGTTCGGCACCGCGCCGCTCAACAACCTCGATCCGGACCAGGTGGTCGCCCTCGGCGCCGCCATGCAGGCCGACGTCCTGGCCGGCAACCGTAAATCGGGCAGCGAAGCCGACTGGCTGCTCCTCGATGTGTGCCCCCTGTCCCTCGGCCTCGAGACGATGGGCGGATTGGTCGAAAAGATCGTGCCGCGCAACAGCACCATCCCCACCGCCCGCGCCCAGGATTTCACCACCTACAAGGACGGCCAGACCGCCATGAGCGTGCATGTGGTGCAGGGCGAACGGGAGATCGTCAGCGAATGCCGCTCCCTCGCACGCTTCACCCTGCGCGGCATTCCGGCGATGGTGGCCGGCGCCGCGCGCATCCGCGTCACCTTCCAGATCGACGCCGACGGGCTGTTGTCGGTGAGTGCGCGGGAGCAGACCAGCGGCGTCGAAGCCCGCGTGGAGGTGAAGCCCTCCTACGGCCTCGGCGACGGCGAAGTCGCGCGGATGCTTCTCGACGCCTACGGCACCGCCGAACTCGATGCCGCCACCCGCATGCTGCGCGAGGCCCAGGTGGAAGCCCGGCGCCTCATCGACGCCACCGAAGCCGCGCTGGTCGAAGATGGCGCAACGTTGCTGGCGCCGCCCGAGCGCAGCGCCTTGCAGGCGGCCATCTACGCCCTGGCCGAACTGCTCGAAACCGACGAAGGCGACACGCGCAGGATTCGCGCCGCCACCGACGCCCTCAACGCCGCCAGCAGCGAATTCGCAACCCGTCGGATGGACGCCAGCATCAAGCGCGCTCTGGCCGGCCGCAGTCTGGAGGCGATCTGATGCCCACCGTCCGCGTTCTGCCCCATCCGCATCTGTGCCCCGACGGCGCGCGCTTCGAATCCGAGCCCGGCCAATCCCTGTGCGACGCCTTGCTCGCCCACGGCGTGCCCCTCGAACACGCCTGCGAAAAGGTGGCGGCCTGCGCCACCTGCCACGTGTATGTCCGTCAGGGCGGCGCCAGCCTCGCCGCCAGCGACGATCTCGAAGAAGATCAGCTCGACTCGGCCTGGGCGCTGCAGGCCGATTCCCGGCTGGCCTGCTGCGTCCGCGTGGCCGACGCCGATCTGGTGATCGAGATCCCGAAACACTCCCGCAACCACGCCCGCGAGCACGGCTGAACGGTCGGTCGTCCCTCGCGCGGCATCGGATCGGCCCGCAAGGGCCGTCATGCGTGCCGCGACTGAGCGACGGGCGGCCACGCCGCCCTGCATGCCCATCCGCGCGGCCCGCGCCCCGCGCCCGCCGTCCGGCAGTGCGAGCCGCCCGCCACCTCCACGCAAAACCCCTCCGCGATGCGCCCGAACATCGGGCGCGACGGAAGAGGCGTGCGCCGGTACGCAATATTGCAGGTGTCGTAGCGACCGTCGCATCCGGCGAACGGCCTATCGCCGACGCGCTATCGAATGGTGGGGCCGGCGTAAGGACATTCGGAGTCTGCGGAGTGACTTCCGGGGCCGGCGTAGTGACTACGCCGGCAACGATAGTGACATCTCCCCTCCCGATAGCGACTACGCCGCGCCGCGTAGTGACTATCCGCCATCGATGAGTGACTACGCGCGCCCCGATAGTCACTACGCACCCACCGACATGGACCGTGCTCCTCCGCGTAGCGACTACGCCCACCCGTAAATCGCGTTTTGATCCGCGCCTGGGGCTTGCGCCGGGGCCGGCGCGAGCATCGCGGCGAGGGCAGTCCCTTCCGCCGCCGTTGGTGGCGTTTTCGTCTCAAAACCATCGTCCCACCCCCGCCCGGCGGTATCTGTGGGGAACCTGACAAAGCCTACAGTTCCTCCCCTCCGGCATCTGGGTGCGCCCCGGTCTGCATGATTAAAGCCTTTTAAATCAGCCAACTAAGAACAAATCCAGGAGGTGGCACGGCCTTTGCTGATTACTCGCTGAAAGGAAACATCCGACCATGAGCCCGCTGACCATCATCAACGACACGACCCTGCGCGACGGCGAACAGACCGCCGGCGTGGCCTTCACCCTCGAGGAAAAGTGCGCCATCGCCCAAGCCCTCGCGGCGGTCGGCGTCAGCGAAATGGAAATCGGCATTCCGGTCATGGGCCCGGTGGAAATCGAGGCGATCCAGGAAATTGCCCGCCTCGATCTGCCGGCCAGCCTGATGGTGTGGTGCCGGATGACCGACGCCGACCTGCTCGCCGCCCGGGCCTGCCCGGTCGACACCCTGAACCTCTCGATTCCGGTCTCCGACATCCACATTCTCGGCAAGCTCAGCCGGAACCGCGACTGGGTGCTGACCCAGGTAGATCGTTTTGTCCGCAAGGCGCTGGATGCCGGCTACGCCGTGTCGGTGGGCTGCGAAGATGCCTCCCGCGCCGATCCCGCCTTCCTCGGCGAAGTGGCCGAAACCGCCCAGCGGGCCGGCGCGATGCGCATCCGCTTCGCCGACACCCTCGGCATCCTCGATCCCTTCTCGACCTACGACGCCATCTCCGCCCTGCGGCGGCGGATCGACATCGGCATCGAAATGCATGCCCACGACGATCTGGGCCTGGCCACCGCCAACACCCTGGCCGCCTTCCGGGCCGGCGCCACCCATGCCAACACCACGGTGAACGGCCTCGGCGAGCGGGCCGGCAACGCCCCTCTGGAAGAGATCGCGATGGGGCTGCGCCACCTCCACGGCATCGACTGCGGCATCGACACCCACGCCTTGCCGGCCATCTCGGCGTTGGTCGCCGTCGCCTCGGGGCGCAGCGTGGCGGCCAACAAAAGCATCGTCGGCGAGGCCGTATTCACCCACGAAGCGGGGCTGCACGTGGATGGCCTGCTGAAAGACCCGCGCACCTATCAGGGTTTCGACCCCGCCGAGCTGGGCCGGGCCCATCGCACCGTGCTCGGCAAGCATTCCGGCTCGACGGCGGTGATCGCCGCCTACGCCCGGCTCGGCCTGTTCGTCACCGAAGCCGAAGCCCGGAACCTGCTGGTGCGCATCCGCGACCACGCGATGTGCACCAAGCGCGAGCCGTCGCCGGGAGAACTCACCGGCTTCTTCATGGATATCACCCATTGCATCCGGAGCCTGTCATGAGCCCGCGCGAACCCGACCTGAGCACCCTCGCCGAGGTCGCGCCGCCGCCTCCGCCGGGCTTCGTGGCGATGCTGCGCGAAGACGTGGCCTGCGTGTTCGCCCGCGATCCGGCTGCACGCAACACCCTGGAACTGCTCACCATCTACCCCGGCGTGCAGGCGCTGATGCTCTATCGGGTGGCCAACCGGCTGTGGCGGCGCAACTGGCGCTATGCGGCGCGGGCGCTGTCCTTTGTGGCCCGGCTGGTGACCAATGTGGACATCCACCCCGGCGCCCGCATCGGACGGCGCTTCTTCATCGATCACGGCGCCGGCGTGGTGATCGGCGAAACCGCGGTCATCGGCGACGACGTCACCCTCTACCACGGCGTCACCCTCGGCGGCACCACCTGGAGCCCCGGCAAACGCCATCCAACCCTCGGCAGCGGCGTGGTGGTGGGCGCCGGCGCCAAGATTCTCGGGCCCATCGTGGTGGGCGCCAACGCCCGCGTCGCCGCCAATTCGGTGGTCATCGACGATGTGCGCCCCGGCATGACGGTGGTCGGCATTCCCGGCCGGATGGTGTTGCCGATGGAGCGTCGGCGCATCGCCCACGGGATCGACCTCGACCACCACCAGATTCCCGACCCGGTCGGGAAGGCCATCGGCTGTCTGCTCGACCGCATTGCCCAGATGGAGCGGGAAATCGCGATGCTGAAGGGCGAGCCAGCCGGTACCGAAGGCGCCTGTCGCAGCTGCGACGACACCTGTTCGCAGCCCACTTTCGATGGCAGCTGGAAGGCTGCCGCCACCCCCTCTTCAGGAGCCTGACGCCATGAACGATTTGACCGGCGAACTCGCCAAGCTCTCTTCCGCCGAGGAATTCCTCGTCTTCTTCGCCGTGCCTTTCGACCAGAAGGTGGTCAATGTGAGCCGGCTGCACATTCTCAAGCGCTTCTACCAATACCTGCGCCGGGACGACAGTCTGGGCAGTCTGGCCGGGGCGGAGCTGTTCGGACGCTACCGCGCCCACCTGCTCGCCGCCTACGAAGACTTCGTGCGCTCGACGCCGGCCCAGGAAAAGGTCTTCAAGGTCTTTCAGGATGCCGACGGCCGCCAGCAGGTGAGCCTCGACAGCCTGCGCGCCACCCTTCCCTCCGCCAGCTAACCCGACAGGACTGCCGCCATGCACATCGTCGTCTGTATCAAGCAGGTTCCGGATTCGGCGCAGATCCGCGTCCACCCGGTGACCAACACCATCATGCGTCAGGGCGTTCCGGCCATCGTGAACCCTTACGACCTGTTCGCCCTCGAAGAAGCCCTGCGCCTCAAGGACCAGTTCGGTGGCAAGGTCACCATGCTGTGCATGGGGCCGCCGCAAGCCGAGGACGCGCTGAAGAAGTGCATCTCCTTCGGGGCCGACGACGCGGTGCTGGTCACCGACCGCTCCTTCGCTGGCGCCGACACCCTCGCCACCTCCTACGCGCTGGCCGCCGCGATCAGTCAGATCGGCCGCGAGCAGAAGGTGGACATCGTGTTCACCGGCAAGCAGACCATCGACGGCGACACCGCCCAGGTCGGCCCCGGCATCGCCAAGCGCCTGGGTCTGCAGCTGCTCACCTACGTCTCGCGGATCGCCGAACTCGACATCGAGAACGCGCGGATCACCGTCGAGCGCCGCGCCGAAGGCGGCGTGCAGGTGCTGCAGACCGCCATGCCCTGCCTGATCACCATGCTCGAAGGCACCAACGAGATGCGCTTTGCGCCGCTGGAAAACATGATCCACGCCGCCCGCTACCCGGTGCGCAAGTGGAACAAGGAAGCCGCCGGCATCGAGGACGTCACCAAGATCGGCCTGAAGGGCTCGCCCACCGTGGTGAGCAAGGTTTTCGGCCCGACCCCGCGCGCCGAGAAGGCGCTGATGCAGTCCGTCGAGGACGCCAGCCCGCGGGACGTCAGCCTCAACGTGATCCAGAAGATCTTCACCCAGCACCCGACCCTTGAGCGCGACATTCTCGCCAAGGCCACCGTCTGACCCCACTGCGAGACGCGAAAGGAACCCTGCCATGAGCGAGGCCGAAGTCAAAAAGCCCGCCGCCCGAGGCGGCCGAAACCTGGAACTGCCCGAACACCTGAAAGCCTACAAGGGCGTGTGGGTCTTCATCGAACACGACCGCGGCGCCGCGCACCCGGTTTCGTGGGAGCTGCTCGGCGAAGGCCGCAAGCTCGCCGACACGCTCGGCGTATCCCTCGCCGGGGTGATCCTGGGCGGCCCCGACGAACCCCTCGACGCCATTGCCCGCGAGGCCTACACCTTCGGCGCCGAAACCTGCTACATCGTGCGCGACCCGGTGCTGAAGGGCTATCGCAACGAACCCTTCACCAAGGGGCTGACCGATCTGGTGAACAAATACCAGCCGGAAATCGTCCTGCTCGGCGCCACCACCATGGGTCGCGATCTGGCCGGCTCGGTGGCCACCACCCTGGCCACCGGCCTCACCGCCGACTGCACCGAGTTGCGCATCGACCCGGCGACCCGGGCGCTGGCCGCCACCCGCCCGACCTTCGGCGGCTCGCTGCTCTGCACCATCATGACTCTGGCCTACCGCCCGCAGATGGCCACCGTGCGCCCGCGGGTGATGCAGATGCCCGACGCCGACCCGGCCCGCAGTGGCAGCGTCGTCGAAGGCACGCTGGGCATGATCGAGACCGACATCGTCACCAAGCTCCTCGACTTCATCGCCGACGAGAACAGCAACAAGGTCAATCTGGCCTACGCCGACATCATCGTGTCCGGCGGCAAGGGCATGAAGACGCCGGAGAACTTCAAGCTGGTGTGGGATCTGGCCCGGGTGCTCGGCGCCGAGGTCGGCGCCACCCGGCCGGTGGTCCAGTCCGGCTGGGTCGAAGCCGAGCGTCAGGTCGGACAGACCGGCAAGACCGTGCGTCCCAAGCTCTACATCGCCGCCGGCATCTCCGGGGCGATCCAGCACCGGGTCGGCATGGAAGGCGCCGACGTGATCGTGGCCATCAACACCGACCCCAACGCCCCGATCTTCGACTTCGCCCACCACGGCATCGTCGGCAACGCCATGCAGGTGCTGCCGATGCTCACCGAAACCTTCCGCGAACACATCGCGATGCGCAGCCGCAAGGCCGCCTGAACGCCCACCGGAGAGACCCACCATGAGCGAGAAATTCGACGTCATCGTCGTCGGCGCCGGCCCCTCGGGCAACGCCGCCGCCTACACCGCCGCCAAGGCCGGCCTGTCGGTGCTGCAGATCGAGCGCGGCGAATACCCCGGCTCGAAGAACGTGCAGGGCGCCATCCTCTACGCCAACGCGCTGGAGCAGATCATCCCCGACTTCCGCGACGACGCGCCGCTGGAGCGCCACGTCATCGAGCAGCGCATGTGGGTGCTGGACGAACAGTCCTTCGTCGGCACCCATTTCCGCTCCGACGACTACAACAAGCCGCCCTACAACCGCTACACCATCATCCGCGCCCAGTTCGACAAATGGTTTTCGTCCAAGGTGAAGGAGGCCGGCGCGCTGCTGATCTGCGAAACCACCGTCGAATCCCTGCTGATGGACGGCGACCAGGTGATCGGCATCCGCTGCGACCGGCAGGGCGGCGAAGTGTATGCCGACGTGGTGATCCTGGCCGACGGGGTGAACTCCACGCTGGCCCGCAAGGCCGGCTTCCACGGCGAAATCCAGGCCAAGAACGTGGCCCTGGCGGTGAAGGAAATCCTCTTCATGCCCCAGGAAACCATCGAAGCCCGCTTCAACGTGAAGGACGAAGAAGGCGTGGTGATCGAGATGTTCGGCAAGATCACTGACGGCCTGATGGGCACCGGCTTCCTCTACACCAACCGCGATTCGATCACCGTCGGCGTCGGCTGCATGCTCTCCGATTTCAAGGAGAACCCCAACCGCACCGCGCCCTACGAGATGCTCGAAAAGATGAAGTCCCATCCCTCCATCGCCCCGCTGCTGGCCGGCGGCGAGATGAAGGAATACTGCGCCCACCTGATCCCCGAAGGCGGCTTCTACGCGGTGCCGAAAGTCTTCGGCAACGGCTGGATGATCGTCGGCGACTCGGGCGGCTTCGTGAATGCCACCCACCGCGAAGGCTCCAATCTGGCGATGACCACCGGCCGGCTGGCCGCCGAAACCGCCATCGCCGCCAAGGCCGCCGGCAAGGGCTTCAAGGCCAAGGCGCTGGCCGGCTACAAGGCCGCGCTGGACGAATCCTTCGTGATGAAGGATCTGCACAAATACCGGGACATGCCCAACGTGTTCCACGACAACAGCCAGTTCTTCACCACCTATCCCGAGCTGGTCAACCGCGCCGCCCAGACCATGTTCACGGTGGATGGCATCGACAAGAAAACCAAGGAGAAGGAAATCTTCTCCAGCTTCCGTAAATCGCGCAGCCTCGCGGGCCTTGCGGGCGATGCGTTCAAGCTCTGGAGGGCCTTCAGATGAGCACCGTCACCGTCAATGTGGAAGAAAAGCTGTTCCAGAACCGCTACAAGGTCGACCACGGCCGACCCCACATCAAGATCCGTCAGCCGGACCTGTGCCGCAACGAATGCAAGACCCAGGCCTGCACCTTCGTCTGCCCGGCCGCCTGCTACAAATCCGAGGGCAACGGCGGTGTCACGCTGATCTCCGACGGCTGCCTGGAATGCGGCAGCTGCCGGATCATCTGCACCGAGCTGTCCAACGTGGAATGGGAATACCCCCGCGGCGGGCACGGCATCCTTTTCAAATTCGGTTGAGCGGCGGGGGCTGCGGCCCCTGCCTGCGCCGACCCAGAGGACCATCATGGACGATCTTCACATTTTTCTCGCTCACGCGATCCAGCTCGAGCGGGAAGCCGCTCGCCATTACGAGGAGCTCACCGAACAGATGCAAACCGCCGGCAACAGCGAAGTGGCGGTGTTCTTCCGCAAGATGGCGGTGTTCTCCCGCAAGCATCTCGGCGACGCGATGGAGCGGGGCGGCTTTCGCAGCGTGCCGCAGCTGCGCCCCGACCAGCTCCGCTGGCCCGACGGCATCAGCCCGGAGAACGCCGGCTGGGAAGGCATCGACGGCTTCATCGACGTGCTCGGCGCGCTGGAACTGGCCCTGCAGGCCGAGCGCCGCGGGCACGCCTTCTACGCCGGCATTGCGGTCACCACCAACAACGTGCGGCTCAAGCGGATGGCCGAGGAGTTTGCCTCCGAAGAGGCCGAGCACGTCGCCGAACTGGAAAAGTGGGTTGACCGCTGCGCCGCCGCCTAGCCCCGATCCCCGCCATCCCCCAACCGGAGAAAATCCATGCCTAAACCCCAAAAACACGTCTTCGTCTGCGCCCAGCAACGCCCGCCCGGCCATCCCCGCGGCTCCTGCGCCGCCAAGGGCTGCAACGAAGTGCTGCAGACATTCTGGAGCGAGCTGCAGAAGCGCAACGCCTACGACCGCATCGGCGTCACCTACTCGGGCTGTCTCGGCCCCTGCGAAAGCGGCCCCAACGTGCTCGTCTATCCCGAAGGCGTGATGTACTCCGGCGTCGGCAAGGACGACGTGGTCGAAATCTTCGACACCCATCTGGAAGGCGACGGCATCGTCACCCGCCTCCAGGCACCGGCGGGGGTGTGGTGAACCTCTTCACCGGAGAAAGCTCGCGGGCGCTCTTCGGCGGCGACGCCCCGGAGAGCGTCAACCGCCTGCTCCACGAAGCGGCCGCCGCCCATGCCGACCCGACCCGGGCGGAAGCGCTGCTGTGGAGCGCCCGCCTGTCGGCGCCGGAATGTCTGGCGGTCTACTTCACCCAGTACAAGTTCTATTTCTACCGCCGCCGCCTCGAAGAGGCCGAGCGCTGCGCCCGCGACGGCCTGCGCATGGCCGCCGGGCAAGCCCACATCTCCCGCCACTGGCGGCTGGTGCAGGGCGGCGACGCCGATTTCGGCGCCCTCGGCCCGGCCCGCTTCTGGCTGTTCACCCTCAAGGCGCTGGCCTTCATCCGCCTGCGCCGGGGCGACCGCGCCGAAGCCCAGGCGCTGCTCGACAAGGCCGCCCAGCTCGACCCGGCCGACAACCTCGGCGCCGGCGTCATCGCCAGCCTGAAAGACGGCTCCGCCTGCAACGGCCCGGCCACGCCCCCCGACCCGGACGACACCCCATGATCGTCGGCGCGCTCCTCGCCAACATCGTCGAAGCCGGCACCGGCGTGCTCACCCTCGCCGAAGACATGGACTTCGCAACCTTCCAGCGCTCCCGCCTGGCCCGCGCCGAAATCGGCCGCCTCGTGGAAGAGGTTGCCGCCAACCTCGCCGACCTGTCCGACGCCAACCGCCAGCAACTCGCCGAAATCGACTGGAGCGCCTGGGCCGCCCTGTCCGACCCGCTCTGCGAAAACGGCCCCATCCGCGACGAAGCCCTCTGGTTCGCCGTCCGCTCCCTGGTCCCCGCAACGCTGATGTGGCTGCGGGTCTACCGCGAAAGCCATCCGGAATTGTTCGGGTTCGGGGCGGGGTGAGGTTTTCGGCGCTGCGAGGGATTGGCGGGCGGCTTTCCATCGATAGGCGCCCGCTTGGCAGGGCGCGATTCCGATAGGCCGATACCGGCAATCCGACTTTTTGGCGCGCGGATGACGCGTGCGTTTCTCAGTTCGCGATACACACACGCGACGCCGCACCGATGTCGTCCGACTCTGTGCGGTACTTGCACTGGCGTTGTCGCATAACGCTGGCTCAAGCAGGTGGCGCCAACAGCAGATGGATTTCAGACCCGTCTGGCAATGGACGGCAATCCTGACCGTCCGTGGCTTGCCGGCGGCTCACCATGCCGAAACACCGAACCGGCCTGATGGCTATGCAACAACGCCCATCGAAACCGACACTATTTGGCTGCTGCGACGGAGAAAATGAAAAAGCCGGCTCATGGCTTTCATCCCTCCATTCGGCTTTATTCCCCGCTGAGGGGCCGGCGCTACGGTAGTGAAAGATGCGAAATTTGATTGACCCTGTTCGTGGAATGCCACTGTTCCGACTGGAGGCTTTCAGACAGTAATCGGCAACCGGCAACCTGCCAGCGGGGTACGGCTGTCTTTTTTGTAGAGTGGTCATCTGAAAGACCGTTTAACTCTGAGTCCTGCTGGAACGCCTAAGACTGCAATTCGGACGAAACTGACCTTCGGCCTCCAGCTCAGTGGCTGTGCGCTAATTACCAGCCGCTCAGGACGGTCAATGGCTGCATTGATTGTCGGTCCATGACGACAACCGACCAATAGCGGTAGTTGCCAACTTGGCGATGCAGATGGTCTGAATATCAGAATTAAGTAATCGCCGTAAGCGGCTCAACCTAACGACTTGTAGTTATTACTAACGTACAGCAGTGTCAGCCGTCGAAGAATTCCTCCATGATCTGGAAAGAAAGTTGAACCTGTGTCCGTTCTGGCGTGAGATGCGGGGCTATATCTTCATTGAAGAGATTCTTGGTGTTCCTAAGGTCCTCATCCGTGTAGATAAGGCACATGACGGAATGCTCTTTGAAGTAGGCGCGGTGCTTCTTCATTTCCTTTGCAAAATTGTCTGCTGCCATTTCATTGATCTTCTTCTGAGTCAATCCACTGGTTTTTGAGAGATATCCGTGCGTAGACCAGGGCGATAGCTCAAAACCAATTTTATCTAGGGTGTATGGGTTGATCAGAAGAAAATCAAGACGATAAACATGCTTCTTCTCCAATCCTGCATATCTGAACTCTGGAATCAGGAGGGGAACCTGATTCGGGTCGGCTTGCTTTCGGACATAGTCGCAATAGTGACCAGCAATCTCGTATTCATACTTCGATCCGGAATTTCTGACTAGGGTATCTTGGAAGAATAGAAGGTACTGCTCGACGTCACTAAACTTGAAAATCTTTTCCTTGCCTGGGATAACTAGGCCCGTGGCCATCACATGCCCAATGGTCCAGTACGCCTTGGTGAAAGCTCTGATCTCGCTCTGGTCGTTCTCCCAAGCGTCCTTCCTAAACCGCGGGCTAACGAGAAGACCGTAGTTCGCGTTCTCTTGACCGATCCAAAGCTCTGCATCCTCAACTCCTGGACGGTTTTTCGATAGCTCATCGAAATGTTTTAGATAGGATCGCTTTAGAAACAGCACCGTATACTCTCGGAATTTTTTGTGCTTCTTAAGGAGCTTCCAAATCGCGAGATGTGCAGCGACGCCGTCTTCCAACGCACTGGACTTCATGCCCTCAAGCCATCGGGAGACGAACTCCTCCTGACTGTGAATCACATCATTTTTGAGGTCGAAGAAATCATCATTCTTGCTCCCGATCTTCGCGTTAAGGGATTGCTCATTTTCAAGCCCAGTCTCTTCAAGAACGTCTGTCAACATCTCCCGAAGTTTGAGTTTGATGGACTCAATCATCCTGTTTCGTGCAGCCTTGTTTGGATCTCGCTTTGCCAAAGACTCTCTCCTGTTGGGGCTAACTGTTATTCAGACGCGAAAACGTGCGAAACATTGCTAACAATAAAGCAACGGATGGCTTTTAAGGTTATTCTACGCAAGTATTGTTATAAATTAAATATCATATATTGCGGATGGATGTCTGCTGCGTGGTGCACTCCTAAGGGACCGCTCCTGGGCGTTTTCTGCGCCCTATGCTCGGCCTCAGGCAGGCATTTGAATTGCATGTTCTACGGAGTGATTTTATGACAAATCGAACAATGATGTGCAATAATGTCGATCGAGTTTTGCGAAGAATTGCCGCAGCATCCGAACAAAGCCGCCTGGGTCAAGGGCGGTTTTTTTGAGTCTGACCAACTAAGAATTAGTGAGATGGAGATGAGCTCCGAACTGTCGAGATTAAAGGCACGCAAAAAATGTCGTAAACAGGTCGACCAGATATTTAACGAATCTGTTCGCACATACATCATTCATTACTCATGCCAGTCCTTCTACGACAATCCTTCTGGAAACTCCACTCGCATTACGTCGATTGCAATCAGGAATCTTGAATCTGGGCAAACTAAGTCTTGGTCTATATATAAGTCGGCCGAGCTAGCTTGCAAACAGGATGACATCCAAGCAAATTTGGATGCCCTCGAAAAGTCGATGCTTGAAGGCTACTTTAACTTTTTGAGGTCAAACTCCGACTGCACCTATCTGCACTGGAACATGCGCGACGAGAACTATGGCTTCGGTGCGCTGGAACATCGGTTTCGCGTGCTAGGGGGCGAACCTTGGGTTATGCCGGACAATTGCAAGTTTGATGTTGCTCGGGCCCTGGTGACTCTATATGGGCTCCAATATGCTCCTCATACTTCACCGTCAGGTCGCAAGGGGCGCCTTATGAGCATCGTTGAAACGAACAGAATTGCAGATGCAGATGGACTTGAAGGGGCAGCGGAGGCGGCAGCATTTGAGAGGGGTGAATATCTGAAGCTTCATCAATCTACGCTGCGAAAGGTGGACATAATGGCGAACGTTTTTGACAGGATGCACGCCAAAACCCTTATTACAGACGGAACTTGGGCAGACAAGTACGGATTCCACTGGTCGGTGGTGCCCGACCTTGTGAAGGATCATCCGGTAGTTGTGGCGGTCGTTGTTATTGGAGGTATTGCCGGAGCAGTATTTAATATCTGGAGAACATGGAGCTTCTTTTCAGGTTAAAGGCCTTATGTGTTGTGTGAGCGTCAATTTCCCGTACTTTGCTGCCTGACACTGGAGCGCGGCAACTCTGGCCGAAAAGGTGACAGCCTACGGACGTATATTTTTCATTATCAGTAGCCGCAAATTTTCACTGACTGCGTTACCCTAAAGGCATCAAAATGCCGCACCGAAAATTCTAGCAGCTGGCTATTGCCACTTTGAACGGTGAAAAATGCTCCGAGGTGAGCGATCCAGATAATCTGCTGAGAAACCGGAATTGCCGTGTTTAAGAGCAAGGCAATGTAAGCGCAGTAGTGGGAGCCGGCGGCAAGGCGCAAATGGCTGCACAAGATACGAGCCGCTAGACGACAAAAGCCAAGCTCGCGGAAGTGAAGGCCAAAGCAGCAACGTTTCGAGAGATAGTCGGGTTGCTCGAATCCGGGCTTCCAATATGTATCCGGTAAGGGTGTCGGATCGGTGCTGGGTGCTCCGATATCGTTATGTCAATGTCGGAGCGTCTTTTTTATTCTTATTTGATTTAATTGCCGACGATGTCGTTTGAAAGCCTTGGTGAGGATGGCTTGATCGGAGTCATGCGGGACTTGAATGACAAGGTGCTGGACAGGCTGCGTGCGCTGAATGTCTGCATTCCCGAGTTTGAGAAATGCGGCAATATCTTGCGCAATAAAAACTCAGCGGGGTACAGGAATTTGCAGACGAACCTGTATTCCGGATGCAGAAGGTTGGACGAAATAGGGGTCGATGACGATTTGATAAACAGATTGTCGTCGGATCTTTATTCGATGTCGAAGAATCTGCGCTGAACTTTGTGGGTGGGGTATCGGCGTTCCCATTGCATTCGGCGCCGTTCAGCAAAGCGTCTGTGGCCTTGTTGGGCACCGGCAAATTTCATTTCGACGCCATTCACGCCTGCCGATGTGCCAGACTGGCCCGCACGACATGGGCAAGCCCGCGTCCCTCTGACCGACAAGCCCAACCCGTGGAAGCCACCGCAAGGCAGCTTCCACCGCAGCCATATCAGCGTCCTGCGCCTATCCTTCGAAACACCCGGCGTATTCCGAGCATACCGCGCAGCTGGGGGCGCGGCAGGCGCGGACTTCGGCGCGGTCGCAGAGTTGTTTGTAGAAGAACTTCTTCCAGCGCAGGTTGTGGACGTTCTTGGCGTAGAGCGACGGGAAGCGGCGGGCGATCAGGGCGCCGAGGGCGGGGCGCTCGGGCAGGCCGAGGTCTTCCCAGAGGTGATCTTCGCCGAAGCACGACAGGGCGATCCAGCGGGCGATGGAGATGGTGTGGGAGTCGATCCGCCCGACGTGTTCGAGCAGGAGTTCGAGCAGGTCGGCGTATTCCTCGTGGCGGGCGTCGACGTCCACGGAGCCGTCTTCGCGTGTGGTTGCCGGATGCCGCGCGCCCCACAGGGCGGCGATTTCCGGGGCTTGCGGTCCGAATTCGACTTCCAGTGCGTTGGCCAGCCATGCCGGCACCGGCCGGGTGGCCGGCATGGCCGCACGGGCGGCGAGATAGGCTTGGGAAAGGTCGTTCATGGTGCGCTCCTCGTCGTCGACTAAGGGGTTCCAGGTCCGCGTTTCAGGCTTCGGCGGCCTCGTGGGTGTAGCACTTCTTGGGACAGACCTTCGAGCAGGCTTCGCAGCCCACGCAGTTTTCCTGGTGGGCGATGGTCATCACCCTTCTTTCGTATTCTTCGTCCTCGTCGCCGTCGGGATCGACGCAGATCTGGTCGCCGTCTTCGGTGATGCCGACCAGCGCCAGCACGTCGCGGGCGCATACCCGCACGCAGCGGGCGCAGCCGATGCATTTTTCCTGGTTGAGGTCGGTGACGAAGCGGGGCGTCCAGATTTCACCGCTGGGCAGTGTCACGGAAAATGAGGCCATGGCAGTTCTCCGGGGTTGGGGCGTGGCGCCGTCAGGCGCTGGCGGCGGCCATTTCCTTGCGGGCGGCCATCAGGTTTTTGTGGGCGTCGTAGGCGCGCTGCGCCACGTCGAGGATGTTTTCCCAGTTGGTCGGCAGGTCTTCGGAGAGGTCGTGCAGATCCATCTTGGCTTGGACGGCCTGGGCGTTGAGCTTCTTTACCCGTGCCTTGATGACGTCGAGGTCTTCCATGTCTTTTGGCTCCGTTCAGGAATAGTTGGCCACGTCGGGAAACTTGCGGATCATTTCCACGGCTTCGGTGACGGCCTTGGTGCCCGCCGCGGCGAGTTTTTCCAGGCTGTTGAAGCCGAAGCGGTGGGCGTCGCGAACCTGTTTGTTGAAGACGATCAGGCGGCCGGCGATGAGCACCTGGCGGCCGAAGCCTTCGTGGTGCATCTTGAGCATGGGGCTGACCATGACCTTCGTTTCGCGCTCGATGGAGAGCGCGATGGCGTTGTAGAAGAGTTCCATCCGCCACAGGGTTTCGGGGTCGGGGTCGGCCATCATCGGCAAGTCCTTGCGTTTCTCGGGGGTGAGCACGTAAGGGTCGAGGAGGGTGGCGTCGGACTTGCCCTCCCAGGTGCCGTGGGTGTCCTGGGCACGCCATTGTTTGACGAGTTCGCGGATGAACGGGTCTTGCATCACGTCGGCGGGGGCTTCGGCGAGTTCAGTCATTTTTCAGGCCTCTTCTTCAAAGTCGAATTTGCGTTCCTCACCCTTGATCAGGGCTTTGCGCAGCCAGGGCGGCGGGGTGCCCTTGAGCACGTCCTGGAGCTTGTCGAGGATGTCGAGAATGGGTTCCGGCCCGGCCACTTTGACCGGGTGGATCTTGGTGGCGACGACGCGGGCCGCCGCCGAGCCGCCGATGGCGGCCACGTAGACGATGGCGACGTCCTTGATGGCGTCCAGCTTGGGCGCCAGCTTGTCTTCGTTGCCGTCTTCGGCCATTTCTTCGCCGAAGTCGTGGGTTTCCAGGTAGCGGTAGCCGTTGGCATCGATCTCGTAGATGGCGATGTATTTGGCCCAGCCGAAGTGCGCATCGACGCGCTCCTTGTCCTGGGTGGCGAATGCGATTTTCATGATGGGCTCCTCAGGCGGGAATGATGGAAACGACTTTTTCGGTCGGGGCGCTGCAACTGCTGCAGCCTCCGGCGGGCACGCCCTGCGCCGCGGCCAGGGCTTCGGCCGGCAGCGGCCAGTCGCCGGGGGTGTGGGCGTGGAGGTGGGCGATGAAGGTGTTGGCGAGCTGGAAGATCAGGTCGCGGGTGCCGCGGTAGCCGACGCTCAGCTGGTGGGCCGCGCCGATGCGGTCGAACTGGGGGATGCCGACCCGGGACAGCGGAATCTGCAGGCGTTCGGCGGCCTGACGGCCGTGGGCGTGGGTCAGCAGCAGGTCGCAGCCAGCGGCGAGTTGTTCGAGGTCTTCCAGATCGCCGATCCGCACTTCGGCGGTGGGCACTCCGGTCAGCACCGGCGAATGGGTGGTGGTGACGGCGGCGGCCACTTCGCCGCCCATTTCGTGGATCAGCGAGGCCAGCGCGAACAGCAGGTCCGGCTCGGCGCCGATGGCGACCCGCTTGCCGCCCAGATGGAAATGCCCGTCGAGCATGGCGTCGAGGAGCTGGCCGCGCTGGCGCTTGAGGCGGGCCGGCGCCGGCTTGCCGGAAATGCGCATCAGCAGCGTCACCAGGGCGTCGGTGGCGGTGAGGCCGGTGAGCCGGTCGAGCAGCGTGCAGGGCACGCCGGCGGCGGATTCCAGGCTTTCGAGGGCGCCGCGCATCTGGGTGCCGATGGCAATCACGTGTTCGCAGGCGGCCAGGCCGCGGATGTCGTCGACGGTTGCGCCGCCCAGGGTGGTGGGGGTGAAGTCTTCGGGGATGTGGCCGTCGAGGGAGCGGGAGATATCCGGCACCAGCACCGCGTCGAGGCCGAAGGCTTCGATCAGTTCGCGCACTTCCTCCAGATCGGCCGGGGTGAGGTGGGCACCCGGCAGCACGCCGATGCGCCCGGCCACCGGGGCGGACACCGGCTTGACGAAGGCTTCGACCAGCGCCTTCACCGCCGCCGCCCAGCCGTCTTCGAAGGCGCCCACGTAATCGGGCGTGGAGACGTACACCACTTCGGTTCCGGCCAACTCGTCGCCGTGTTTGGCGCGGATCAGGCGCAGGTAGCCATCCACGTCGTCGCCCTTGGTTTCGGTGAGGCCGGTGGAGGCGATGGCGATGAGCGACGGGTTGGCGCGCTTCTTGATGTTGAGCAGGGCCTTTTCGATGTTGTCCATGCCGCCGAGGATGGTGCTCACCTCGTTCATGGCGGTGGTCTGCATCGGGATCGCTTCCTTGAAGTGGCGCACCAGCAGCACCAGTCCGAAGGACGTGCAGCCCTGGGAGCCGTGCATCAGCGGCATGGTGTTGTGGAGGCCGAGGAAGGCGTAGCAGGCGCCCAGCGGCTGGCTCATCTTGAGCGGATTGACCGCGCAGGCTTTCTTGCTTTCGAGGACGATGGCCATGTCAGCAAGCCTCCTCGACGGCGGGCGCGTCCCACGGCGCGGGCGCCCGCACCTGCTCCCACATGGGGTTGAACAGGGTTTTGGAGATTTCCCGCACCAGGTCGACCATGCCTTCGTAACCGGCGTAGGCGTAATGGCGTTCCTGGTTGATGTCGAGCCACGGCATCTTGGCCTTGAGCGCCACGAACTGGCTGCGGCCGCCCGAGAGCATGATGTCGGCGCGCGCCTCGCGGAGCATCTTGAACATCTCGCGGGGCGTCATGTCGTCGATCATGTGGGCGTCCTCGCCCATGATTTCCTTGATGCGCTCCTTGTCTTCCTTGGTCGACTTCTTGACGCTGGTGCCGACCACTTCGAGGCCGGCTTCCTGCAGGGCCGCCACCACCGACCAGCTCTTCACGCCGCCGGTGATCAGCAGCACCTTCTTGCCTTCCAGGCGCGGACGGTAGGCGGCGATGCGTTCCCAGGCGCGGCGCTCTTCCACCGCGATCAGCGCTTCGGTGCGCTCGAGCAGGTCGTCCGGCGCGCCCCGGTCCACCAGCAGTCGGGCCAGCTGGCGCAGGGTGTCGCTCATGTCCTCGATGCCGTAGAAGGAGCCCTCGAAGTAGGGAATCCCGTAGCGGTCTTCCATCTTGCGGGCCACGTTGATCATCGACTTGGAGCACACCATCATCGCCGCCCGCGCCCGGTGGCTCTGGGCCACTTCGTTGTAGCGCCCGTCGCCGGAAATGCAGGACAGGATGCGGATGCCCAGCGCGTCGAGGAGCGGCTTCACCTGCCACAGTTCGCCGGCCAGGTTGTATTCGCCGATGATGTTGATGTCGTAGGGGGTGGTGACTTCGGGCTCGACGGTGCCGATCACGTAGTCCAGCAGCGCTTCGGCGCCGAGCTTGTTGCCGAGGTTCTTGGGGCCGACGAAGCCCGGCGCATTGACCGGCACCACCGGCTTGCCGAACTTCTCGGCGGCCCGCTTGCACACCGCCTCGATGTCGTCGCCGATCAGCGCGGTGACGCAGGTCTGATAGACGAAGACGGCCGGCGGATCGTACTTTTCGATGATCTCGCGGATCGATTTGAAGAGGCGCTTTTCGCCCCCGTAGATCACGTCCAACTCGCCGATGTCGGTGGTGAAGCCGGTGCGATAAAGCTGCGCGCCGCTGGTGGAGGAGTTGCGGTTGTCCCAGGAATTGCCTTCGCAGGCAATCGGGCCGTGAACCAGATGGGCCACATCGGCGATGGGCTGGAGGGCGATCTTGGCGCCGTCGAAGGCACATCCGCCGGCTGCCGCGCCGGGCGAGAGCTGCTTGGTGCAGCCCTTCTTGCGGGCCTTCTCGTCCTTGTTCTGGTTGTGATCGCAGGCCGGTTCCTCGAACACGGACTGGATTTTCGCCGACACTCGGGCATCCATCGGAAACTCCAGAAAAGGTTTGGATGCCTTTGCTATGCAGTTTTCACGCCAGACGCCTCGAAGTCGAAGATTTCATTTTAAAAACATTGGCTTGGAGAATCGGGCGGGCGGCTCGGAAAAGCGCCGTGGCGGGTTTGCGACGTGGGCTTTGTCGGGTTTGTCGGCATGCCGCCGCCGGGTTTCGCCTATCGCGGCATGGCGTTGCCCAGCACGTAAAAGCCGCGGCCCCGGTTGAGCTGTCCGCCGCGGACGATCACCCGATAGATCAGCCAGCGGCCGTCCCGCATCCGCCACGCCTTGAGCGATTCGGCCCAGGTGCTGCGGTCCGGACCGGCTTCCGCCTGCACGTGGCTGAAGGTGCAGAAACACGGCGTGTCGTCCTCGTCGTACCCGAGGATCCGTTCGGCGGCAATCTGGTATTCGATATAGTGATCGAAATAGAGCGGTGCGACGACCTGCGACTGCCATTTTTTGGGCAGATCCTCGCTCCAGCGAATGGCTGTTGCGGGCCGGCGGGCATGGCCGGGCTGGATATCAAAATATAGATTTCTATATAACGATAGCAGTGGCATGAGACGGGTCCTTTTTTGTTGGTCTTGTCGCTATTGCTACATGAAACGGTCGGGCTTGCTACAGTCGCGCCACACCGGGGGCTGCGGGGGCAGGTGTCGGCAGTTCAAAAAGCAAATAACGAACCAGGCCGCGATCCGGCCGTATGCCGCGATGGTGGCGGCCTGTGCGGCGGCGGACCCGCGCCGCCGCGCACCGATCTGGCGCAAGGGCGGCAATTGGAGGTGCATGGGGGCGAGAACGGGGGCCGCGCCGGGAGCGGTGCGGCGGCTGCGGCAATGAAAAAGGGAGACAGCGCGGTCTCCCTTGGGGCGGATTGGCGGGCGGCGGCGGCGTTCGGCCGCCGGCGCGCTCAGACGCTGACGCCGAGAATCACCGCCGAGGCCTTGAAGATGGCCGCGACCGGCAGGCCGGGCGTGAGCCCGAGGGCGGCGGCGCCCTCGTGGGTGATGGTGGCGAAAACCGTCGTGCCGTTGGGCAGGGCGATGGCCACGGCGGCGCTCACCGGGCCGTCGGTGAGCCCCGAAACCACGCCTTCGAGGCGGTTGCGGGCCGACAGCCGGATGCCGGAACCATCGGCCAGCACCAGCACGGACGAGGCTTTGACGAGCACCTTGACGGGTTTTCCGGCCGTCAGGCCGAGTTCGGTGACGCTGTCGTTGGTGACGGTGGCGACGATTCCCAGGCCGCCGGGGAGGTCGACGTCCACCTCGGAATTGACCGCGCCAAGCTTGACCGCTTTGACCGTGCCGTCGAGTACGTTGCGTGCGCTGATCTTCATGCCGATTTCTCCTGATTGATTTTCCGAATGAGCTTGTTCCGTCCGAACCCGGACGACAGCCCGACTCTACGCCCTTCCGTTGCCCCGATGCCACCATAACGCAGTGCAGCATTTGTGGCCCGCTATTTGCTGAGCTACATTGCGAAACGTTATATAAACGCTTATATAGGCAGGACCATGACAAATCGCCGTCCGATTCAACACAAATTTGTCGGAAAGCTGACAGTCGATACCGAGTTCGGGAATTTTCTCGGCGATACGCGTATTCGCCTGCTGGAGGCGATCGAGCGTTACGGCTCGATTTCCCAGGCCGCCAAGGCGGTGCCCCTGTCCTACAAGGCGGCCTGGGATGCGGTGGACGCGATGAACAATCTGGCCGAAGCGCCGCTTGTCGAACGCTCGGTCGGCGGCCGGAACGGCGGCGGAACGAGCCTCACCGACTATGGCCGGCGCCTGATCGCCATGTATCGGGCCGTCGAGCAGGAATACCAGGAAGCCATCGATCGCCTGTCCCGGCGCCTCGGCGAAGGGGGCGAGACGAACGTGCGCCAGTTCCAGACGCTGCTGCGGCGCATGTCCATGCGCACCAGCGCCCGCAATCAGTTCGTCGGACACGTCAGCGGCCTGCGCGAAGGCGAGGTGAGCTTCGAAGTGCGGGTGCGCCTCGACGACGCCAATGAAATCGTGGCGGTGATCACCCGGGCCAGTGCCGAGAACCTCGAACTGGCCATCGGCAAGGAAGTGCATGCCTTCGTGAAGGCGCCCTCGGTGCTGATCGTCACCGATCACGCCGCGCGCACCACGGCCCGCAACCATTTGTGGGGCGAGGTGACCCGCATCCACGAAGGCCCGGTGAGTTCGGAGGTGACGATCACGCTGCCGGGAGGCCGCAATCTCACCGCGATGGTGACCCACGACAGCATCGGCGCCCTCGAACTGGCCGTCGGCACGGCGGCCTGCGCGGTGTTCCAGGCGACGTCCGTGATCCTCGCCGTTTTCGACTGAATCAACCTCAACGGAGCTCCATCATGCAATCCTCCATCCGCCACATCCTGGTTTTTGCGGTCCTCGCCACCGGTTCGCTGAGCGTCCGGGCCGACGAGGTATCGGTTGCCGTGGCCGCCAATTTCTCCGCCCCGATGCAGAAGATCGCCGCCGATTTCGAAAAGGCCACCGGCCACAAGGCCCAGCTGGTGTTCGGCTCGACGGGCAAGTTCTACGCCCAGATCAAGGCCGGCGCGCCCTTTCAGATGCTGTTGGCCGCCGACGACGAAACGCCGGCGCGGCTGGTGAAGGAGGGCGACGGCGTGGCCGGCAGCCGCTTCACCTACGCGATCGGCAAACTGGTGCTGTGGTCGCCCAAGCCCGGCTATGTGGACGACAAGGGCGAGGTGCTCAAGACCGGCAGCTTCGCGCACCTCGCCATCGCCAACCCGAAGCTCGCGCCCTACGGCCTTGCCGCCACCGAAACCATGCAGGCTCTCGGTTTGTCCAGCGCGCTGCAGAGCCGGCTGGTGACTGCCGAGAGCATCAGTCAGGCGCTGCAGTTCGTGGTTTCGGGCAACGCCGAGCTGGGTTTCATCGCCTATTCCCAGATCCACAAGGATGGCCGGCTGATCGACGGCTCTTACTGGATCGTGCCCTCGAAGTACCACAGCCCGATCCGCCAGGATCTGGTGGTGCTGGAAAAAGGCCAGGGCAGCGCGGCGGTGGCGGCGCTGGCCGGTTATCTCAAATCCGACGCCGCGAAGGCGGTGATCAAATCCTATGGCTACGATCTGTAACTCATGGAACTGAAGGCGGACGACTGGTCGGCCATCTGGCTGACCCTCAAACTGGCAAGCCTCGTCACGCTGCTGCTGCTCGTCGTCGGAACGCCCATCGCCTGGTGGCTGGCGCGCACCCGCTCGAAGCTGCGCAGCGTGGTCGGCGCCCTGGTGGCGCTGCCCATCGTGCTGCCGCCAACGGTGCTGGGCTTCTATCTGCTGCTGGCGCTCGGGCCGCAGGGGCCGGTCGGGCAGCTCACCGCCGCCCTCGGGCTCGGCGCGCTGCCCTTCACCTTTCCGGGGCTGGTGGTGGCGTCGGTGTTCTACTCGCTACCCTTTGTCGTGCAGCCGATCCAGAACGCCTTCGCGGCCATCGGCGAGCGTCCGCTGGAGGTGGCCGCGACCCTGCGCGCTTCGCCGTGGGAGCGTTTCTTCCGCGTCGCCGTGCCGCTCGCCCGGCCCGGCTTCATCACCGCCGCGCTGCTCGGTTTTGCCCATACGGTGGGCGAATTCGGGGTGGTGCTGATGATCGGCGGCAACATTCCGGGCAAGACGCAGGTGCTGTCGGTGCAGATTTACAACCATGTGGAAGGGCTCGAATATACCCAGGCCCACGGGCTGGCCGCCGGGCTGGTGGTGTTCTCCTTTGTCGTGCTGCTGGGGCTTTACCGGCTCGGCGGCGTGCGCAACACGCTGGGGACCGGGCAATGAACGAACTGTGCGTGCGCGCCCGTCTGCCGCTGGCGGATTTCACCCTCGATGCCGACCTGACCCTGCCGGGCCGCGGCGTGACGGCGCTGTTCGGCCCGTCCGGTTCGGGCAAGACCACGCTGCTGCGCTGCGTCGCCGGGCTGGCGCGGGCGGCGGGGCGGGTGGAGGTAAACGGCGAGTGCTGGCAGGACGACGCCCGGCGGCTCTTCTTGCCGACCCACCGCCGGTCGCTGGGCTACGTCTTTCAGGAAGCCAGCCTGTTCGCCCATCTTTCGGTGCGCGCCAATCTGGAGTTCGGCCTGAAACGCATCCCCGTCGCCGAACGCCGGGTGGGCTGGGATGCGGCGCTGGAACTGCTGGGCATCGGTCATCTGCTGGCGCGGGGCACGGCCACCCTCTCCGGCGGCGAACGGCAGCGCGTCGCCATCGCCCGGGCGCTGCTCACCAGCCCGCGCCTGTTGCTGATGGACGAGCCGCTGGCGGCGCTGGACGCCCGGCGCAAGCACGAAATCCTGCCCTACCTCGAACGCCTCCACGACGAACTGGCGATTCCGGTGCTCTACGTCAGCCACGCGATGGACGAAGTCCTGCGTCTGGCCGACCATCTGGTCCTGCTGGAGCAGGGCCGGGTGCTGGCCAGCGGACCCTGTGCCGAGCTGCTGGCCCGGGTCGACCTGCCGCCGGCGCTGGACGAGGAAGCGGCGGTGCGCGTCGACACCACCGTTGCCGCCCACGACGACGCCTACCAACTGACCCGCCTCGATTTTTCCGGCGGCAGCATCCAGGTGACCAGGAAGGCTCTGGCCGTCGGCACCCGGGCCCGCCTCAAGATTCAGGCCCGCGACGTGAGCATCGCCCTCGCCACCCACGACCGCACCAGCATCGTCAATCGTCTTCCGGCGCGCATCTGCGGCTTTGCCGCCGCCGCTCACCCGGCCCACTGCCTGGTTCGCCTCGACGTTGCCGGCACTCCGCTGCTGGCCCGCATCACGCGCCTCTCCAAAGATCAGCTCGGTCTTGCCGAAGGCATGCCGGTGGCGGCGCAGATCAAGTCGGTCGCGCTGATCGGCTAGTTTTGCGCCGTGCGACACGGCCGCGCCCGCGGCCGCTGGCGGATTCCTCCTCCCCTTGTCCTTTTTGTCGCAAGCCCGACACGCCGCCCGGCGCGGTCGCAGGCTTTGTGACGACCGCGACATTCGGCGGATATCCCGAAAAGTTTTCAAGCCGATGATCTGAAAGGGAAATTCGACCTGGCATGGAACTGGCTATTTGTCTCTCAAACGACGCAAACATGCCCCCGAACAGAGACAAGGAGCCGCCCCCATGCAAAGCGCCTACATCAGCCTTGGCGACCTGAAAGCCAATCGCACCGCGCTGGCCGCACCCGCCGCCAGCACTGCGTCCGGATGTTCCACCACGGGCAGTTCCGGCAAGTCCAGCTGCGGTTCGTCGGACGGGCCCCAAGACATGCCGGCGGAAATCTGGGAGAAGGTGAAGAACCACCCCTGCTATTCCGAAGAGGCCCATCACCACTATGCCCGCATGCACGTGGCGGTGGCGCCGGCCTGCAACATCCAGTGCAACTACTGCAACCGCAAGTACGACTGCTCCAACGAGTCGCGTCCGGGGGTGGTGTCGCAGAAGCTGACGCCGGATCAGGCGGTGAAGAAAGTGCTCACCGTGGCCAGCGAGATTCCGCAGATGACGGTGCTCGGCATTGCCGGCCCGGGCGACGCGCTGGCCAATCCGGCGAAGACTTTCGAAACCTTCCGGCAACTGCAGGAAAAGGCGCCGGACATCAAGCTGTGTCTGTCCACCAACGGTCTGGCCCTGCCCGACTACGTGGATGAAATCTGCCGCTACAACATCGACCACGTGACCATCACCATCAACATGGTCGATCCGGCGGTGGGCGCAAAGATCTATCCGTGGATCTACTGGGACCACCGGCGCGTCACCGGCTACGAGGCGGCCAAGATCCTCCACGAGCGCCAGATGCTCGGCCTGGAGATGCTCACCGCCCGCGGCGTGCTCACCAAGATCAACTCGGTGCTGATTCCCGGCATCAACGACGAGCACCTGATGGAAGTGAACCGCGAAGTGAAGAAGCGCGGCGCCTTCCTGCACAACATCATGCCGCTGATTTCCGAGGCGGAGCACGGCACCTATTTCGGCCTCACCGGCCAGCGCGGCCCGTCGGCCCAGGAGCTGAAGGACGTGCAGGACGCCTGTGCCGGCGGCGCCAACCTGATGCGCCACTGCCGCCAGTGCCGCGCCGACGCGGTCGGCCTGCTGGGCGAGGATCGCTCGGACGAATTCACCCTCGACAAGATCGAGGAGATGGAGATCGTCTATGACCTCGACAAGCGCCGCGAATACCAGGAGAAGGTCGAGGCCGAGCGTCAGGCCCAGCATGCCGCCAAGGAAGCCGCGCTGGCCGTTGCCGGCGGCGACGACGGCATGAAGGTGCTGGTGGCGGTGGCCACCACCGGCGGCGGCAAGGTCAATCAGCACTTCGGCCATGCCACCGAATTCCAGATCTACGAACTCACCGGCACCTCGACCGCCTTCATCGGCCACCGTCGGGTGGACCTCTACTGTCAGGGCGGTTACGGCGAGGACGAGCAGCTGCCTTCCATCGTCAATGCCATCAACGACTGCCACGCGGTGCTGGTGGCCAAGATCGGCGCCTGCCCGCGGGACGAACTGAAGGCCGCCGGCATCGAGCCGGTGGAAGAGTACGCCCACGAGTTCATCGAGAAGGCCGCCCTAGCGTGGTTTGCCGACTACCGCCGGCGCGTCGCGGCGGGCGAGATCGCGCACCTCGAACGAGGCGACGCCCGCATCCGCCAAGGCGCCGTGATGGCGGCCTGACGAAACCCAACCGATCCAGCTTTCAACTCATCTCAACGCAAGGAGACCATCATGGCCTACAAAATCATCGGTTCCACCTGCTCCGGCTGCTCCGCTTGCGACCCGGTGTGCCCCAACGAAGCAATCCGCGAGAAGAGCGGCGTCTTCATCATCGACCCGGCCAAGTGCACCGAATGCATCGGCCACTTCGACGAGCCCCAGTGCGTGGCGGTGTGCCCGATCGACGGCTGCATCGTGAAGGGCTGATCATGCAACCCAACGTGATCGTAAAGCCGGCCGCCGAGAAGTTCATGCGCCGCATGGTGCGTTTTTCGGGGCTCGGCGCGGAGGCCGGGTTCCGGCTGACCGTGACGGCTGGCGGCTGCTCGGGCTACAACGCCGAATTCACTGTCGAGGGCGCGCCGCTTGCCGGCGACGAGGTGTTGCCGGTCGGCGACCTGAACGTCTTCCTGCCGGCCGAGTCGCGTCTGCTGCTCGATGGGGTGACCATCGATTTCGCCGATACGCCGTCCTCCACCGGGCTGAGTTTCCACAATCCCAATGCCGGCGCCTGCGGCTGCTCGTCGAGCAGCGGCACCAGCGCGCAACCGCCGGGCATTGCGACGGTGGATATCAGCGCCATCCGGCGCAGTTGAGGAGAGCGGCATGGCGGCGGCGAACGGGATGCCGGAGAGTCTGGCCGATTTCGAGGACGCGATTCTCGGCGCCGGGCTCGATCCGGCTGTCGAATCCTTGATCGGTCAGGCGGGACGCGCCGGCATCGGCGACGAAGGCGCGCTGCAGCTCCTGCTATCCGCCCGGCGTCTGGCACCGGCCCATCCCGCACCGCTGATCGCCCATTACCGCTTCCACTTCTACGCGCGCCGTCTGGCCGAGGCGCGGGAGGTGGCGGTGGACGCGATCGCCCTCGCCGCCCGTCCGCTCGGCCTGCCGGCCGACTGGCGACAGGTCCGCCCCGAAACCCAGTGGCCCGCCGAACGGATGGCCGAACTGCGTGCCCATGCGGTGGCGCCGCGCTTTTACCTGTTTGCCCTGAAGGGCTACGCCTATCTCAGTCTGCGTCTCGGCGAGGCGGACGAGGGGCGGGCGGTGCTCGACCTGCTGGATCGGCTCGATCCGACCGACAGCCTCGGTCACCGGGTGCTCGGCAGCGTGCTGGCCCGCGCCGGACGCGACGTCGATTACGACGAACCCGAAGCCGCCGCCGCCACGCCGGAGCCCGCCCCATGAATACCGCCGAAGCCCCCGCGCACACGCCGACGCGTTGGTCGCCGGACGAGCCGCCCAGCGTCGACTGGCTCGGTCGCGCGCTCGACTGCACGAACTGCGAGAACCGCAGCTTGCAGGCGTCGGGCAAGTGCCAGCCCAGTTACGCCTGCGTGTTCGAACGCTACGCCAAGCGCATCGACCGTTTTTTCCGCTGGAACCCGGCGCTGGCCAACAAATACCTGGAGCACCCGTATTTCGAAGTGCGTGCGGTCGCGTCCCGCTCCGCCGACGTGTTCCGGCTGGTCGGGCTGATGTACGACCCCGACGAAACCGTGCGCCTGCATGTCGCGCTGCGCCTGCCCCAGCGTCTACTGGCCGAGTTGCGCGGCGATCCGGACCGGGAAGTGCGCATCCGGGTGGCCCAGCGCATCGACGCCGGCCTGCTGGGCGGGATGGTGGACGATCCGGATTACTTCGTGCGCAAGCTGGTGGCCCAGCGTCTGCCCTTGCCGCTGTTGCCGCGCATGGCCCGCGATCCCGACCGGGAAGTCCGTCTGGTGGTGGTCGAGCGCCTCCCGGTGCCGGCGCTGCTGGACTTCCGCGACGATCCGGAAGTCGATGTGCGGCGGGCGGTGGCACGCCGCCTGCCGGCCGGCCTGCTGGGCGAGATGGCCCTCGATCCGGCCTGGGAGGTGCGTTGGGAAGTGGCCCAGCGCGCCAGCCGGATGCTCGCCCGCAGCCTGCTCCTCGACGAAGAAGCCGAGGTCCGCGAGGCGGCCCAGGCACGCCTAGAAACCCTCGACTCGGAGGCCCGTCATGGCTGACATCTCCCGCGACAGCGACGTCATCGAACTCGAAGGCCCGCCCATGTTCGACTTCGGCGAACGGGTGGTGAGCCGCTACAAGGTGCGCAACGACGGCACCTATCCCGGCAAGGACGTCGGCGAGGTGCTGGTCAACAAAGGCGACGTGGGTTACGTCACTTCGGTTGGCACCTTTCTCCAGCAGTTCTACATCTATGCGGTCGAATTCGTCGCCAGCGGCCACCGGGTCGGCATGCGCGGCCGCGAAATCGTCTCCCTCGACAAACTCCCGCCCCATGTCGCCGAAGCGCTCGGCGAGAAGGCGGCGCTGCTCGCCCATATCAAGGAGTAAGGCCATGCTCGAACCGCGCGAACCGAAATATCAGTGGGGCCAGCGGGTGACGGCCGCCATCGACCTGTTCAACGACGGCAGCCACCCGGAAGTGCCCGAGAGCGAGCTGATCGTCGCCGCCGGCACGCCCGGCGAAGTGGTGCAGATCGGCCACCACGAGGAAGCCAACATCCCGGTGTACATCGTCGAATTCGGTGCCACCGAGGCCCGCGTCGGACGGGTGGTGGGCTGTCTCGAAGAGGAGCTGGCGACGCCTTGAGCGTCGCCTGTCGCCGGTGCTCGTCCATGGTCAGCCCCGCCACTCCGAGCGCCAGCGTGACCGGACCGGGCGAATTGGTGCGCCGGCGCATCCTGCGCGAGCTCGAACGGCGCAGCCGCTATCGCTACGTGCGACCCGAGGTGAACTGGCGGGACGAGGGCTGGCAGGTGAGCAGTCCGTGCTGCTCGCGCAACGTGGACGCCGAAGGCGGCGTGATCGAAATCGCCCGCCTGGAGCCGGCCAAGCCCGATCTGTGGCGCCTTTACGCCCGCGACCACGAGGCCGGGCGGTGGATCTGGCAGGCCAGCGCGGCGCGCATCGAGGAACTGCTGGCTTTGGTGGTGAACGATGCCCATCGGGTGTTCTGGCCATGAGGAGCCGGCGATGATCTACCTGGACAACAACGCCACCACCCGGCCGCTGCCCGCGGTGGTCGCCGCCGTGACAGCGGCCCTCTCTACCGACTGGGCCAACCCGTCGTCCAAGCACCCGGCCGGACAGGCCGCCCGCAGCCTGCTGGCCGACGCCCGTGGCGCGGTGGCGCAACTGCTCGGCGCCCAGCCGGCCGAAGTGGTGTTCACCGCCAGCGCCACCGAATCCAACGCGCTGGCCTTGCATGCCGCACTGGCGGTGCCGGGCGCGCCCCGCCGGCTGGTGGTGTCGGCCATCGAACACGCCGGTTTGCTGCAGGCGGCCCGTGCGTGGGCCGCCGAGGGCGTCGAAGTCCTCAGCCTGCCGGTGGATGCGCACGGGGTCGTGGTCGCCGCGGCGCTGCCGGGGCTGCTGGCCAACGGGGCGGCGCTGGTGTCGGTGATGGCGGCCAACAACGAAACCGGCGCGATCCAGCCGGTGGCCGAAATCGTGCGTCTGGCCAATGCCGTCGGGGTGCCGGTGCACGTCGATGCGACCCAGGCGGCGGGCCGGATTCCGGTCGATTTCGCGGCCCTCGGGGTGCGCTTTCTGAGTGTGTCGGCCCATAAGCTGCACGGCCCCAAAGGCGTCGGCGCGCTGCTGGTGAAGAAGGGCGCGCCCTTCGTTTCGCGGCTGCCCGGCCATCAGGAGCGCAAGCGCCGCGGCGGTACCGAAAACCTGCCCGGCATCGCCGGGTTCGGTGCCGCGGCCCGGCACGCGCTGGCGGCGATGCCGGAGGCGGCGGCCCGGGTCGCCGCGCTGCGCGACGCCCTCGAAGACGGCCTGCGTGCCGCGCTGCCGGGCGTGCGGGTGTTCGGCGCCGGCGTGCCGCGCCTGCCCAACACCGCCTGCCTGGCCTTCGGCAGCCTGGACGCGGAGGTGGTGCTGCAGCGCCTGGAGCGCGCCGGCATCTGCGCCTCCAGCGGCTCGGCCTGCAGCGCGGGCGGCACCGCAGCGTCCCATGTGCTGCTGGCGATGGGCGTCGCCGACGGGGCCGCCCGCGCCGCGGTGCGCTTCTCCCTGTCCGCCGAGACCACGCCGGGCGACATCGCCACGACGATCGGAACCCTGAGCACGGCCCTCGCGCCCTTGCTCGCCGAAGCCCTTACCGCATGACCCGCATCTGAACCGAAGCATTCACCTTTTGGAGCCACCCATGAAAGTCATGCTGCGCAATACCGCACGGGGCCTGTCGGCCTACGTACCGAAGAAGGATCTGGAAGAGCCGGTGGTGGCGAAGGAGAAGGAAGACCTTTGGGGTGGAACCATCACCCTCGCCAACGGCTGGGTGCTGGCGCTGCCCGAAATGCTGCCCGACACCAAGCTGCCCGTCACCGTCGAGGCACGCAAGATAGGAGGCGAATGATGGCCCTCACCGCCGACGATTTCACCGAGCTGATCCGGCTCGGCACCCTCGCCCCCGATGTGCAGGCAATGGCCGCGGCGGCCCGCGAGGAATGGAGCGGGCTGCGCGTGACGGTGGTGGATGCCCTCGACGTGCGCGGCGAAACCCCGGCCCTCGAGACGCCGGTCGCCAACGTCTTTTTCATGGAATCCGACGGTCATTGCTGGTCGATGACCGCCGATCCCGCTGCCGCCGCCGGCCTGGTGCTGGCGGCCCGGAGCTGATCATGGACGCCCCCGTCGACAACGCCGCCCTCGACCACGACGAAGACTGGATTCTGCTCACCGACCCGGATGTGAGCGGCCTTGAGTTGCAGCGTGTCGTCGCTGCGCTGCGCAGCCCGCGCCTTTCTGCCGGCAGCCGGGTGGAGGATTTCGAAGCCGAATTCGCGTCGCTCCACGGCCGCGCCTACGGGGTCGCCACCGCCAGCGGCACGCTCGGCATGTGGCTGGCGCTGCGGGCGCTGGGGATCGGGCCGGGGGACGAAGTGGTGGCCTGCAGCTACGGCTGGCACCAGACCGCCCATGCGATTCTGCTGGCCGGGGCGACGCCCGATTTTGCCGAGATCGATTATTGGTCCGGCTGCATCTCGCCGTCGGCGGCGGCCGAGCGGATCAAGCCGGCGACCAAGGCGCTCATCGGCAACAACTGCAACGGTCACCCGGCGGCCTGGAAGGCGCTGCGGGAACTGGCGGCGCGCCGCGGCATCGCCCTCATCGAGGATTCGACCGAGGCCATCGGTTCCCGCTACCTGGGCCAGCCGGTGGGCAGCTTCGGCGATCTGTCGGTGTTCGACTTCTCTCAGCCCGGCGCCCTGTGCTGCGGCGAAGGCGGCATGGTGCTGACCGACGATCCGCAGCTCGCCACCGAATTGCGCTACCTGCGGGCCCACCGTCTCGCCGACCGCAATTCGGTGTCGATCGGCAGCCGGGTGCCGCTGCAGGCCGGCATGAGCGACCTGACGGCGGCCCTCGGGCTGGCCCAGCTGGAGCGTCTGGACGAGATCCTGGCCCGCCGCAAGCACGTCGAATCCTTTTACCGGAACGAGATGCAGAGCTTCGAGGGCATCAAGCCGCCCTACCTGGGGCCGGATGTGGACGAAGTGCATTGGATGCTCTACGTGGTGCATCTGGGGGCGCGCTTCAGCGCCAGTTCCCGCAGCCAGATCATCGACGACCTGGAAACCGACCTGATCGAGGCGGCGCCGTTCAGCGCGCTGCTGCACCAGCAGTTTGCCTACCAGTCCCTCGGCGAAGCCCACAACTGCAAACGCGGCTGCCTGAAGAACACCGAACGCATCGGCGACCGCTCGCTGGCGCTGCCCTTCCACGGGCAGATGGGAGGCGACGAGGTGAAGTTTCTCGTCAAGACCCTGAAGGACGCCTGCACCAACGTGGGCGCCGGCGCCGCCATCTATCTGTAAGACCTTTTCCGAGGCTCCCATGACCCCTCTCGCTGCTACCCGCTCCCCCGAAATCCTGCCCGACGGCTTGCCTATCGGCTTGATCGAAACCCTTGCCGACGGTTTGGTGGTGCCCTATCTCGGCCCCCGCGTGCTGGCCCTGGCCCCCGACTATGCGGTGCCTGCCACCCCGGAGGCTCTCGTCGCGTTGCTGACGGCGCGGAGTTCGGTGCCCCACAAGATTCGCAACCGGCTGACCCAGTCGGCCCAGTACATCGAAAACTTCAAGCACCGGAAAACCCTGGTCGGCTTGATGAACGAGGCCTTCGCCGCCACGCCCCGGCCGTCGCCCTTGCACACGGCCCTGGCGAGCTATGGTTTTCCGCTGATCGTGGATGCCTGGTACGACGATGCGATGGGCGCCGCGCTGGCTGCCGCTCTCGGCACGGCAGCCTGGGGGCAGGTGCAGGGGCTGGCCCAGTCCGAGCATTTCGGCACCTGGACGGGCTGGTACGACGCGGCCGGCAAAGCGACCCCCGACCCCCATCCCGAGTGGAAGACCCTCCTTTACAAGCCCATCGGTGCCCACGCGCCGGCCGGCAACTACCTGGTTTCGGATACCGACTACGTTGAGGTGCTCACCGAGATCGACATCCAGACGCCGATTCCGGTCGAGGTCCAGCGCCTGCGCAGCGGTCGCAGCTTCCTGTTCCTCGGCTGCCGTTTCAACGATCAGCTGCCCCGTGCCTTCGCCCGCCAGATCATGAAACGTTCGTCGGCCCGGCACTGGGCGGTCCTGCCCGACGAGCCGACCCGCATGGAGGCGCGCTTCCTGGCCGAACAGGGCATCGAACGCATCGCCATGCCGCTGGAAACCTTCGTCCCGGCCCTGACGGGTTATATGCGTTAGTCGGCCGGCCCTTCACCCCGTTTTCTTTCCACTTCCCCCATCAAGGAAAAATCATGGCTTTACTCACCATTCAGCCTTCCGGCAAGACCATCGACGTGATCGCCGGCACTCCGCTGCTGGCGGCCATCCTCGCGGCCGGCGAAAAGATCCACCACAAATGCGACGGTAAGGCCGAATGCGGCAGTTGCCACATCTTCGTGACCGAGGGTCGCAAGACCCTGCCGCGCATCCAGAAGATCGAAAACGAAAAGCTCGATACGCTGGTCGGCGTCGGCAGCAAATCGCGGCTGGCCTGCCAGACCCTGATGGGCGAGCAGGCGGTGACGATCGAGTTGCTGAGCTTCGTCTGATTATCGGCACGCCCCGGCGGGCGCCTGGCCGGTCGGCGCCGTCGACTGAGCGGTGCTGCAAGGCGTCAGATTGGTCTTGGCTCACGCAACGATCACCGTCAGGTTGAATGAATCCGCAGATGAGCGTGCGTTTGACGCGCGGCGGATAGTGCTCATTCCTGAGCACGACAGCAGCAGTAAAGGGAACCTTGTTTTCCGAACCCCGACTGGCCTTCCCTACGCTACGCTCGCCGCCCAGGTAGGTATCGTCGATCTGAACTTGTTGGCGGAGGACATATCGCGCCCCGCGTTTGGTCATCGCCTGCATCAGCTTGTGGTGGATGAGCCGTGCAGTCGATAGGTTCATGGACAGGTGGCGTTTGAGTGGCGCCGACAAGCCCGTATTGGCCCAGTACTGGGACAAGGGCTGAGTTCGGCCGTCCTTACGACTGTACGCGGTTCCTGCGCAGCGCGAGCAATGAAACCTCCAACGGCCAGATTGATTAAAAATCTAATTTTGATATATTAAAGGCATTAAAAAAGTATAGTATTTCAATCAAGAGGTCCTCCAAGTGCACGTTTGGCTGCGTGAGTGGGTAATTTCCGGTTTGGTTGTAGGAGAAGGTCCATGATCAGGTTGCGCTGTCTTTGGGAGTTTTTCGGACATCTTTTCGGACACCTTCCGGCAGTGCTGTTTTTGAGCTCTGTGTGCTTGCTGGCCCACCATACGGCCCCCTATGCGTGGATTGAATGGGTTTCGGTCAAGTTCGTTGCGACTCTCGCGCATCCCAATGAAAACACTCTCGGCCCAGGGGAAATCATTGCCATCACGGCAACGCCGACATTTTTTAGCTCCGAGTTCGACTCCCGTCTGCCGCTCGCGCGGGGCAAGGTGGCCGAGGTCGTATCGACGCTTGCCGAGGGCTGCCCAAGTCTGATAGCGGTCGACATTGATATCGCGCCGACCGGGGACACCGAGCCAGAACGTAAAGCCGGAACCGCCCTCGTCCGCACCATCGGACGTGCGCTCGACGATGGAATTGATGTAGTGGCGATCACCTATCCGTCTTTGGGCAGGAAGCGCGATCACCATAAACTCGACGTAGTATGTGCGGCACTGGCTCCGGCTACCCGGTCGGCGGAATCGTCAGAACGACGTTGCCGGAAGCACTCTCCACCGGGGCGTTTTGTGCTTGCCAATCCGATGCTAGTGCCCGAGGGGCCGTTCCATCTGATGTACCGGACGAGCCGGGAATTTCAAGGGAAGCACGATAGCCGTCTGGGTTCAGTCATTGCGGAACTGCGACGTACTAGTAATACGACACATCAGGTTCCTGGGATGTGCGCAGGTGTGCAGGTCGATGCCGATGCACTTGAGGCGGTCGATGCGGGGGAGGTGATGTGGCACGATTCTGAAGAAACAATGCGCATCCGTTTTTTTGGATCTGTGCCGGAGGGAGCGGTTTCCACCCTCCCGCCAATCGATTCGATCGTACATCTCAAGCAATACACTTCTGAAATTTCCGATCGCGCCGTCGTGTTCAGTGTAGAGAGCTTCGCTGGGCTGGACAAGCATTTGACTCCGGTGGGGGAAATGACCGGGGCATTGGTGCATGCGCATATCGCTAACAGTATAGATCAGCCCATGGTCGGAAGTTCACTCGTCGGTTTTGCTTGGGATGTGGGGATTGGTCTGATCTTTGTCACCGCCATTCTGTTCCTAAACGCAGTGCAGAAATGTCTAGTCGATGCCACCCGCCCGAATCTCGCCATGCTGGCGATGTTATTGGCGCCGCTGATTGTTTTCGGGGGGCTTCTGGCCTTAGCAAGCTGGATCAGTGCAGCGTTGTTCGCGCGCGGATTCTGGCTCGACCCGCTGCCGGTGATGGTTGGTCTTGCGCTGCACCTATATGTCGAAGCCCTCCAACCCGAGCACGCCGGGGCCCACCAGGCGCACGGGCTGTGTCCCTGGTGCGCCTCGAGCTGGCAGGCCTGGAAAACTTCGCTGGGTCTCACCGGTGCGCACGCGACAGTAGATATGCACGTCTTGAGCGCAGTCCGGTTGCTCATGGTGGGCGTCGTGCTGGTTGCATTGTGGACACTGATTAACAGTCATTGAAGGGGGTCGCGATGAAGCATGGAAATTCGATTCGGGCGGTGGCTCTGGCACTGACCCTTTGCGGGCTGGTGGGTGGAACAGCCGCGGGAGACTCCATAAAGTGCAAGGCGATATGTCCATCCGGTACGGAATGCAAGACGTCTGACTTGGCCGGCCCGGTTAGGGAGTCGTGGTTGATCGGCAATTGCGAGAATCGCGAGCGTAAGGTGGATCGGGGTTGCGTCAATTTCTGGTACTTCAGCAAATCCACGCCGCAACTTGCGCGGGTGTGCGCCGTGAACGAGGTCGCGGTGGCACTGAAGGATCCCGATCTCTCTTGCAGTTTCCTGGATTGCCTCTGGCCGAAGGCTCCCAGAGCGGTGCCCGGCGCGAACCCGATCGGGTCCGATGACAGTAGTTCCACCTCCAGCGGGGCGAAGGCGGGCTTGCCTTTTGGTACCGTCTTGCCGTCGCCGGGCGCACTTAGCCTGATGGTCAGTGGTCCCGCGGCTGGCGAGTCCGGCACGCTGACACTATTCGAGTCAGCGAGTGGGCGTGCGATTGTTAGCGTGCCCATCGTCGCTGGTGTGGCGACACTGAAGTCCGGAGTGCTCGCTGAGGAGAGTGCCTACCGTTATCGCTGGCAGGCCGGGTTGCAGATTCTCGAAGGAAGTTTCAAGACGGCGTCCAGCCTCGCCTATGCTGATGTTGATCCGCCGGCCGCGGCTGGCACCCCAGTCGCCGAAGGCGCCCTCTGGGAGCAGGTTAGGGCATTGGCGGTACGTGGCTACCGCTGGGATGCGATGCAGCTTGCAAGGCAACTGGAGGCGCGCTGAAGATGAGTTCAGGCTTATCTCACCGCCGCAGGCTGTCTCTGGGGCTTGCTGTCGCGCTGCTGACAGCAGGCTGTTCGACTAGTTCGATGATCCCGATCGCCACCCCCTCGGAGTTCGTGCCCGCCCCTCCCGTCAACTCGCCCAAGCTGCCCGATAGAAGCGTGCCAACTCCGCTGTCCGGCGGTATTCAGCCCGATCTGGTCTGCGCCGTCCCACAGGAGTCCTTCAATGTCTTTGAGGCGGTCGGAAAGCGTTTTGGGACCGAGGCCGGCGCACGTCTGCAGCGTCTCCTGGAAACGGATTTCAAGAAATCTAATCTGACACCGAAAGATCGGGAGCTTCTCAAGTTCATTGCGCGAGAAACCCTGTGGATTCCGCCTATAGTCGAAAAATGGCTTGGAGACGCGCTTTTCAGTGCTATAGAAAGCACCCTCGTGCCGATCGACGAGGGATTGGAGAAGGAGCGGGCATTTGCGGCCAAGACCTTAAACGATATTGTCGTCAAGGCTCCGAAGACCCCTTTCCCAATCGAGCTGATGGTGCTGCAGAGCGGTACCCCTAGCGGCATGGTTGGCGGGCGAGTGTTCATTGACCTTGACACAGTCAATAGTGCTCGCCTGGAGCGCCGCGGAAGCGCGCACAAGGATGAACTGGCCTTCGTTTATGCTCACGAACTCGCTCATATTTATAAACGCCATAAGACTAAGCGGCTTCAGGAGCAACTCATTTCGATCGACGAAGCACGCAAGATGGTTGGTATTCTGGTGAATTCGCGCAATGCGGTGACCGACCTCCCGTCGCTGATCAAAACGGTCGTCAATATTAAGACTATAGCCAGCGCTCTGCGTGCGCATCAGGCCAATTTTCTGCGCAGCCAGGAGGTTGAAGCAGATTCGTGCGCGGCGGCGCTGCTGGTCGGGAATCGCCTCGGCGACCCGCTGCGGGGATTCGACAGTTACACCAGCGTACATGGCAAGAAGAGCGAGGCCGCAAAGATCGACGCCGATCATCCACCCGATGCAGAGCGCAGGAGGGTCATTGAGTACGTGGCAAAGAGCGGAGCGAGCCTCAAGCCAGTGCCACTGGAGAATGTTCGCTCAAACCTGCTGCGCCACATCCATGAAGCTGCTAAGCGCGATGTGTTCAAGTTGTGAGCCTCGCGACGAACTTCGGATCGCGCGAGACCTTGAAGGTCTCGACCCGGTGCGGCTTGAGGCCATTGGCCTGCCAAACCTTGAGTACCGTCGTATCCGAAATGCCGAGCTTGGCGGCCAGTTTGCGCGTGCTCCAGTGGGTGGCCCCCTCCGGCGTGGTCTGGGTGGTCACACTAGTGCAAGTATTGGTATGCCTTGTTCGGTGTGAAAAACGCTGGCTTACGATTAGGGTAAGGAGACGGCGCATTGCAAGATTCTGGTCAAGAGCGTCCGAAGTTGGTCAGCCCTCGGCAAGGCTGTCCGCCGGCGTTCGCCGCGCAGCCTTCCGTTTTCCGTCCGTCCAGGGCCAGCAGCGCCGGGCTGTCCAGCCAGTGCGCCACGGCCGTCGGCTCGAAACCCACCATCCGCTGTCCGGCGGCTTCCATCAGCGGGCGGCGGATCAGCAGCGGTTCGGCCAGCAGCAGCGCCAGCGCCTCGTCCCGGTCGAGCGCCTCCGGTATCACCTCTCCCGATTTGACCCGCGGCGCGGCGCGGTTGAACCAGTCGGCCACCGGCAAGGGGTCGAGAAAGCGGCGCAGGCTGTCGGCCGTCCACGGCCAGGCGAGCAGGCTGCGCACTTCCAGGGTGTGTCCGGCCGATTCCAGCCAGGCCTTCTGGCGCGCGTTGCCGCCGCAGCCGGGTTTTTCGTAGAACACCACGTGGGTCATGCAAGCCTCCTTGGCAATTCGTGCCGCGTGCGGGCGGCGAGGGTCAGCAGGGCGCCGGTCTGGGTGACGATGGCGGCGGCAATCGTGCTGTCGAGCCGGTCCAGCCATTGGCGGGGAAGGGCGGTGGCGCCGCATTGGGCGCCGTGCAACATGCCGATCAGGGCCGCGGTGGTGTCGGCGTCGTCGCCCCGATTGACCGCGCCGATCAGCGCCCGCTCGAAGTCCGGTTCGCTGAAGGTGAAATGCAGCACGGTTTGCATGGTGTCCACCACGTAGCCGCTGGCCCGCCCCGGATAGGGGTGAAAGCGGAAGCGCGGGTTGTCGGCGACGAAGGTGTCGGCCAGCGGGCGGCAATCGGCGAGCCGGCCGCCCAGCAGCAGACGGCGCAGCAGGCGGCCGCAAATCAGGGTGGCGGCATCCGACAGGGCGTTGTTGTGGGTGAAGCGGGCCTGGGCCAGGCTGCGCGCTTCGAAGGCCGGCTCTTCGTGAAGGGTGGCGAGGACCACCGGCAGATTGCGCATCACGGCGCCGTTGCCGGCGTCGCCTTCGCCGGGCGGGCCGGAGTAGCTGCCGTCGGTCATGTAGCGCCGGATGCCGCGTCGGCAGGTGTTGCCGCAGTCGACCGGCTTGCTGCGCAGCCACGCGACGTAGGCTTCGGCGACGGCCTTCATGCACCAGCCCTTGGCGTCGAGGATGGCCTTGCCGAGGGCGAGGCTCATGGTGGTGTCGTCGGTGACCTGACCGGGCGCGAGCTTGAGCCAGCCGCCGCCGATCATCTGGCGGTGCACGCCGTGTTTGGCGACGATCTCCCGCGGGGTCATGAATTCCACCGTGGCGCCGAGGGCGTCGCCGATGGCCAGTCCGAGGTAGGCGCCGAGGGCGCGGTCGAGCAGGCTGCCGGGGCGCAGGCCGGCGGGCAGCACGGGCGAGGGTGAGCGCAGGAGGAGGGCATCAAGCATAGCGGGCCACCACGTCGTATTCGCCGCCGATCACCAGTACTTCGTTTTCGCCGGCCAGCGGCACGCCGGGAAGCAGGTCTGGGAAAAACAGGATCTTGACCACCGGAACCTGCGCTTCGAGGATCCAGTCGCCGAATTCGTCGGCCCGTTCGCGGGAGGTGGAAAAGGACACGACGTTGTTGAGGCGCAGCACGCAGGTGCGTTCGCGGCGGTCGCCGGTCACCACGCGCTGCTCGGTGAAGTCGTTGATGCCCCGCCACAGTCGGACGTGGTCGCGGGACGGCACGCCGAAATGCTGCATCGCCCATTGGCTGTATTCGAACAGCAGGTCGAGCTGCTGGTAGATGCAGTTGTTGTGGAAGCGGCTGCCGCCTTTTTCTTCGATGTAGGCGATCCAGGCGCTCGACGGGAAACGGCCGAGGGGCGCCTTGTGAAAGGTCGGCACGAGCCCGAAGCGGCTCTCGGCCCAGCCCTTCAGCACCGCGCCGGCCGCGGAATTGGAATCCAGCCCCCAGCCCTGCAGCAGCTTGAGATAACTGGAGCGATGGCGGGCCCGCGGCGTGGCGCGGGTGCCGGGCTCGGGCGGGGTGAGGCCGAAGACGATCTCCATGAAATGCCGGAACACGCCCGATGCCGCCGTCAGATCGTCGGTGGTTTCGAGCAGCCGGAACAGCCCGCGATGGGTTTCGCGGACGCCGGCGATGGACAGCGGCGCGGGGTGGGCGTTGAAGGCGGTGGAGCCGAGCAAACCGACCGGCAGCCCGACCAGATTGGTCGAATACCAGCGGGCGGGCTCGGCGCCCTGTCCCTGTCCGGCCCAGTCTTCGGCCACCGCCCCGTGGCGGGGCGACGGCTCGTTCATCGGATGAAGTCCGGTTGCGGGTTCACACCGGCCGGTTGGCGCCGAGGTCGCGGATCGGGCCCATGATCGCCAGGCCTTCCTCGTAAGTGAGCGGCGCGTAGGTGGCGGTGAACTTGCCCGCGGCATTGGCGACGGCGTCGAGCTTGCCGGCGGTGTCGAGCTTCTTGAGGCTGTTCTTTTCGAGATAGAGCAGGTCGAGGGTTTCGTTGTAGACCGTGGCTTCGTCGATGGGCAGCACGGTGTAGGAAATGTCGCCCAGCTTGACGGTGTATTTCTTCGACAGGTCGATGTTGTCGCAGAACAGGATGTATTTGCCGGTGGGCGTGAAGTAGGGGCCGAGCACTTCGTGGACCAGGGCCAGGTATTCGAAGGACAGCAGGAAGCTGGTGAAAAAGGGAATGGTGGCGCCGTCGTCGCAGACCATCATCACCTGGTCGGTGCAGATCTCGGGCGGGCGTTTCTCGTCGGCGAATTGCTCGGCGAACTTCAGTGCGACGTCGCCGCGAAAGCCGTAACGACCGGCCTTCTTGGTCTCGCCCTTGAACACCGGGTTGAGCAGGCGGCCCTTTTCGTCGAGATCGAGAATGGCATTAGTAAGAGTGGTGGTCATGAGAGCTTCCTTTGTCATTGCGGATGAAATCGGCGGTCTTGAAGAACGCACGGGTGAGTTGATCCTTCAGTTCCGGGTCGGCGACGAGGCCGTCGAGGGCGCCGGTCATGCAGGCCATCCAGGCATCCCGCTCGGCGGCGCCGATGGCGAAGGGCAGGTGCTTTCGGCGCAGGCGCGGGTGGCCGCGCTCGGCTGAGTAGGCCTGGGGGCCGCCGGTCCATTCGGTGAGAAAACGCACCAGCACGGCCTTGACCGGAGCGAGGTCGGGGCCGTGCATGGCGCGGATGCCGGCGGCCTCGGGGAGGCTGTCCATCAGCGCATAGAAGCGCTCGACCAGTTGTTCGATGACGGCCACGCCGCCGAGCCGGGCGAAATGCGGGTTCGCGCCCGCCCCCTCGCCGTCGCCCGCCTGGGAGGCCACCGATGGGGCGGGTTCGGCGTGCTCCACCGGCGTTGGCGCCGCATACACCGGAATCGCCCAGCCGTCGCGGGACATATAGCCGACCACTACCCGGACCGGGCAGGCGGGCTCCGTTGCGGCGGTGGCTGCAGGGGCGGGCTTGTTCAAGATCGTCACTCCCAGAAAGGTGGTGGTGGGAATCGGGATCGACGAGGTCGGCGGGTACCCGTTTTCTTCTCTACAGCAATTGTTGTGCCGTACTGCCCGCCGACCTTCCCTTTGCAGTGAAAACCCCCGTCCGTCAAAGGCTTGGCGCGGCCTGTCGGCTTTTTGGCGGAGATCGGCGAAGGATTGGGCGACCCGTGTCATTCCTGACAGAACTGGGTCCTTTGTCGTATTCCACACAAACCCCCGCGCTGCCCCCGAAGTGCCTACATTTTTTAAATTTTCTTTTTAAAACAATGTATTGAAATTTATTTTCGAGGCTGGCACGGCGATTGCTGAATGCCTGTTGCACCGATCAAGGCTTGCTGCAGCGTGTGGATACGAAGAGCAAAAGGGACACGAGGGCTGCATTCCGGCTGCAAGGTTGAAGGGTCCCAACACCCGGAATTAGACAGTGATGGAAACAACCGCTCTATTCATTAAGGAGATTTGAAAATGGCTGCACTTCGTCAAATTGCGTTCTACGGCAAAGGTGGTATCGGTAAGTCCACCACCTCTCAGAACACCCTCGCCGCGCTGGCTGAAATGGGTCAGAAGATCCTGATCGTCGGCTGCGACCCGAAGGCCGACTCCACCCGTCTGATCCTGCACGCCAAGGCTCAGGACACCGTTTTGTCCCTCGCCGCCGAAGCGGGCTCCGTCGAGGATCTGGAAATCGAGGACGTCCTGAAGGTGGGTTATCGCGACATCCGTTGCGTTGAATCCGGCGGTCCGGAACCCGGCGTCGGCTGCGCCGGCCGCGGTGTGATCACCTCGATCAACTTCCTCGAAGAAAACGGTGCTTACGACGGTGTCGATTACGTCTCCTACGACGTGCTCGGCGACGTGGTGTGCGGCGGTTTCGCGATGCCGATCCGCGAGAACAAGGCGCAGGAAATCTACATCGTCATGTCCGGCGAAATGATGGCGATGTACGCCGCCAACAACATTTCCAAGGGCATTCTCAAGTACGCCAACTCCGGCGGCGTGCGTCTGGGCGGGCTGGTCTGCAACGAGCGTCAGACCGACAAGGAACTGGAACTGGCCGAAGCCCTGGCGGGCAAGCTGGGCACCAAGCTGATCCACTTCGTGCCGCGCGACAACATCGTCCAGCACGCCGAACTGCGCCGCATGACGGTGATCGAGTACGCCCCCGAGTCCAAGCAGGCTGCCGAATACCGTTCCCTGGCCCAGAAGGTCCACAACAACGCCGGCAACGGGACGATCCCGACCCCGATCACGATGGACGAGCTCGAAGACCTGCTGATGGACTTCGGCATCATGAAGAAGGAAGACGAGTCCATCGTCGGCAAGACCGCGGCCGAACTCGCCGCCTGACGCGTCGAGAGTCGAGGGTCGAGAGTCGGTGCGGTTTGCGCCGGCTCCGCCCCGGTGCCTGCGGGCACCGGCCGGCAAGATCCGTATCCGACTCTCCGCTCTCTACTCTCGGCCCACTTGATTAAATGACAGGAGCGATGAAATGAGCCTGACCGCTGAAGAAAACAAGGCACTGATCGAAGAAGTGCTCAAGGCCTATCCGGAAAAAACCGCCAAGAAGCGCGCCAAACACCTGGGCACCTTCGAGGACAGCAAGCCGGATTGTGGCGTCAAATCCAATATCAAATCGCTGCCCGGCGTGATGACGATCCGCGGCTGTGCGTATGCCGGTTCCAAGGGCGTGGTGTGGGGTCCGATCAAGGACATGATCCACATCTCCCACGGCCCGGTGGGCTGCGGCCAGTATTCCTGGGCCTCGCGCCGCAACTACTACATCGGCGAAACCGGCATCGACACCTTCGGAACGATGCAATTCACGTCCGATTTCCAGGAAAAGGACATCGTCTTCGGCGGCGACAAGAAGCTCGAGAAGATCATCGACGAGATCGAAGTGCTGTTCCCGCTGAACAAGGGCATCACGGTCCAGTCGGAATGCCCGATCGGCCTGATCGGCGACGACATCGAAGCCGTTTCGAAGAAGAAGGCCAAGCAATACGTCGGCAAGACCATCGTGCCGGTGCGCTGCGAGGGTTTCCGCGGCGTGAGTCAGTCGCTCGGCCACCACATCGCCAACGACGCGGTGCGCGACTGGGTCTTCGACAAGGTCGACCCGAACAAGAATGTGTTCGAATCGACGCCCTACGACGTGGCCATCATCGGCGACTACAACATCGGCGGCGATGCCTGGTCGAGCCGCATCCTGCTCGAAGAAATGGGCCTGCGGGTGATCGCCCAGTGGTCCGGCGACGGCACCATCGCCGAGCTGGAAAACACCCCGAAGGCCAAGCTCAACGTCCTCCACTGCTACCGCTCGATGAACTACATCAGCCGGCACATGGAAGAGAAGTACGGCATTCCCTGGGTGGAATACAACTTCTTCGGCCCGTCGATGATCGAGAAGAGCCTGCGCGAAATCGCCAGCCACTTCGACGACACCATCAAGGCCAACGCCGAAGCCGTGATCGCCAAATACCGCAAGATCGTCGATGAGGTCATCGCCAAGTACAAGCCGCGCCTTGAAGGCAAGAAGGTGATGCTGTTCGTCGGCGGCCTGCGCCCGCGTCACGTCATCGGCGCCTACGAGGATCTGGGCATGGAAGTGGTCGGCACCGGCTACGAATTCGGCCACAACGACGACTACCAGCGCACCACCCACTACGTGAAGGACGGCACGCTGATCTACGACGACGTGACCGGCTACGAGTTCGAGAAGTTCGTCGAGAAGGTCCAGCCCGACCTGGTCGGCTCCGGCATCAAGGAAAAGTACATCTTCCAGAAGATGGGCGTGCCCTTCCGCCAGATGCACAGCTGGGATTACTCCGGCCCGTACCACGGCTACGACGGTTTTGCGATCTTCGCCCGCGACATGGACATGGCGATCAACTCGCCGGTCTGGGGCCTCACCAAGGCTCCGTGGAAGAAGGCCGCCTGACGACTCTTCCGGGCGGGGCCGTGACCCCGCCGCCCCGCCCCGATTACTGATTCAAGGAGTGCTGACATGCCACAAAATGCCGAAAAGGTTCTTGACCACGAAACCCTGTTCCGCGAGCCGGAATACAAGGCCATGTTCGAGAACAAGCGGAGCAGTTTCGAGTTCCGCGTGCCCGCCGAAGAGCTGGCCAAACAGATTGCCTACACCAAGAGCTGGGAATACCGGGAGAAGAACTTCGCCCGCGAAGCCCTGACGGTCAACCCCGCCAAGGCCTGTCAGCCGCTCGGCGCGGTGTTCGCCGCCGTCGGCTTCGAAAAGACCCTGCCCTTCGTGCATGGCTCCCAGGGTTGCGTCGCCTACTACCGCTCGCATTTCTCCCGTCACTTCAAGGAACCGACCTCCTGCGTCAGCTCCTCGATGACCGAAGATGCGGCGGTGTTCGGCGGCCTCAACAACATGATCGACGGCCTTGCCAACAGCTATAACCTGTACAAGCCCGAAATGATCGCCGTCTCCACCACCTGCATGGCCGAGGTGATCGGCGACGACCTGGACGCCTTCATCAAGACCTCCAAGCAGAAGGGTTCCATCCCGGCCGAATTCGACGTGCCCTTTGCCCACACCCCGGCCTTCGTCGGCAGCCACATCACCGGCTACGACAACGCCCTGCAAGGCATCATCAAGTACTTCTGGGATGGCAAGGCCGGCCAGGGCGAGGCGCTGACCCGCGTGCCCAACGAGTCGATCAACTTCATCGGCGGTTTCGACGGCTTCGTCTGCGGCAACCTGCCCGAAATCCGTCGCATGCTCGGCCTGATGGGCGTCGAGCACACCGTGCTGTGCGATCCGTCCGACGTGTGGAACACCCCCACCGACGGCGAATTCCGGATGTACGACGGCGGCACCAGCAAGGCCCAGGTCGAAGCGGCGATCAACGCCAAGGCCACCATCAGCTTCCAGGAATACTCCACCGAGAAGACCATGAAGCTGATCAAGGAGCACGGCCACGAAACCGTCTCCTTCAACCACCCGATGGGGGTCACCGGCACCGATGCCTTCCTGATGAAGGTGTCGGAAATCACCGGCAAGCCGATCCCGCCGGAACTCGAAAAGGAACGCGGCCGTCTGGTGGATGCCATCGCCGACAGCCAGGCTCACCTGCACGGCAAGCGCTTCGCGCTCTACGGCGATCCGGACCTGATGCTGGGCATGACCGCCTTCCTGCTCGAACTCGGTGCCGAGCCGGTGCATGTGCTCTCCACCAACGGCGACGCGGAGTGGGGCCGCCGGGTGCAGGCGCTGCTCGATGCCAGCCCCTTCGGCAAGAACTGCAAGGCCTATCCGAAGGCCGACCTCTGGCACATGCGGTCGCTGCTCTTCACCGAGAAAGTGGATTTCCTGATCGGCAACACCTACGGCAAGTACCTGGAGCGCGACTGCGGCACGCCGCTGATCCGCCTCGGCTTCCCGATCTTCGACCGCCACCACCATCACCGCTTCCCGATCTGGGGCTACCAGGGCGGCCTGCGCGTGCTGACGATGCTGCTCGACGAGTATTTCGAGGCCCTCGATGCCAACACCATCGGCATCGGAACCACCGACTACTCCTACGACATCATCCGCTGAGAACCGTGAAAGGGGCGGCCTTCGGGCTCCCCTTTCATCTCATCACACCTGAAAAGGGATGCATCATGGCTAACATCACTTTCAGCTCGCCGAAGCTGAAGAAGGACGTCACGGTTTACGCGACGGCCGGCGACACCCAGACCTTGCTGCTGATCGCGCAGAACAACAAGATTCCCGTCGATTTCGAATGCCAGAACGGCGAATGCGGTTCCTGCTGCGTCGAAGTCCAGATCCTCTCCTCCAAGACCCCGATGGGCATCGCCCTGACCGAAAAGGAGAAAGTGGCCCTGCGTCTGGCCGGCAAGATCACCAAGGAACAGATTGCCGACGCCGAGGAAAAGGATCTGCCGCCCCCGTACCGGCTGGCCTGCCAGTTCATCGCCCGCAACGAGGACGTGCTGGTCAAGTTCTGATCCCGCCATCCCCCGTCGCACCCAGGGCGTGGCGGGGGAACCGAATCCTGCTTTGATGAGTAAGCCGCCATGCCGATCTACGATTTCCACTGCCTTGGGTGCGACCGGATCTTCGAGCGGATCGTCCGGTCCGATGTGTTGCCGGCCTGCCCCTACTGCGCTTCCGAGCAGGTCGAAAAACTGGTCTCGAAGCCCGCCGCTCCCGGCAAATCCGCCGCCATCATGGCCAGCGCGCGCCAGCGGGCCGCACGGGAGGGCCACTTGAGCAACTGGGAGTCGTCCCCGAAAACGAAATAGCGCGTCCGCGACAGGCTTGCAGAAGGACGTAGCGCAAGCCTGAGGATGTCGCTGCGGGGCGCGAGGTCGGGCGGATGACGGCCAGGGCGGGGCGATTCGCCAGGCGTGCCCGGCCTGCCAGATCCGCGGCAGGGCCGTCGGGCCCGGTCTCCGATGATTCGCCCTTCGACGCCGCGCTTCCGATCCGCCCATTGCGCCTGATTTTCAAGGCGATTCCCGATCCGATCTTCCGACAGGCGCGGCATGCGGGCCAAACGCCGACAGGCGTCGGTTCTGCGCGCCGTAATACTCGAAAAACATTGACGGAATTATGTTGCATCGCAATATAATTTACTTGTGGATTACCCTAATCCGTCCGTTTAGTGTGATTTTTTGGGATGCCGTGCTGCAGCATCGTTGACCCGGATCAACAAGCACAGCCCGTGCTCACGTTCAAAATGAATCCGGATTGTTCCCCGATCCGGGTGTATGTGACACCCGTTCAACGGCCGAGGTGAATTAAATGCTTGGTTCTCGCACCGCAGCAGCTTCGTTCAAGGACGATAACGAAGGGACCGCACGCGTGGTCGCCGTGGAAGGCAACACGGCTTGGCTCGAACCGGAACAGACCGGTAGCTGCAGCGGCTGCGGTTCGGTTGGGGCATGCGGTGCGAAGGGAATCGGCACCGTCGCCAATCGGCTCGAAGCGCGGCGTTTCGCCCTGCTCAACGAGATCGGGTTGTGCGTCGGGGAACGGGTTGTCGTCGCGTTTGGCCAGCAGGCGCTGGTCGGGGCGGCGGCCCTCGCTTACATGCTGCCGCTGGTCGTTGCGCTCCTCGCCGCCGTCGTGACCCAGGAGATCGCCGGCAAGGACGGCCTGACGCTCCTCGCCACGGTTTTCGGCCTCGTCGTCGGTTTTGGCCTGATGAAACTCATCGCTACGCGCCTGACCGTCCGTGGCGCCCTGAAGCCCCGGATAGTCCGGCGGCTCGGGGTGATCTCCATCCACCCAACCGGAGCTTGATCCCATGCGCGAATACGTTTTGATGATGGTCGGCGCGGCGTTGGTGAACAACGTCATCCTGGCGCGCTTTCTGGGCCTCTGTTCTTTCATGGGGGTCACGACCCGGATCGACACGGCGGTCGGCATGGGCATGGCGACGACCTTCGTGATCACGGTGTCGTCGATGATGGATTGGGCGGTCGAATCCTACCTGCTGGTGCCCTTCGGCCTGGGTTACCTGCGCACCGTCACCTTCATCCTGGTGATTGCGGCGGCGGTCCAATTTACCGAAATGACGGTCCGCAAGCTGTCGCCGGCGCTGTTCCAGATGCTCGGCATCTATCTGCCGCTGATCACCACCAACTGCGCGGTGCTGGGCGTGGCGCTGCTGCTGGTTGAAGGGCGCATGGATTTTCTGCACAGCGTGTTGTTCGCCTTTTTCTCGTCGCTGGGCTATAGCCTGGTCATGGTGATCTTTGCCGGCCTGCGCGAAAGGCTGGCGCTGGCGGAATCGCCGCGGCTGTTCGAAGGCGCACCGCTCGGGTTCATCACGGCCAGTCTGCTGGCCCTGGCTTTCATGGGTTTTTCCGGCGTCAGCGCCTAATCGGTAATAAGGAGTAGAAAAATGATTGCCGCAATCTTTGTTTTGCTGGGCCTCGGGGTGGTGCTGGGCGGTGTGCTCGGCGTGGCGTCGAAATGGCTGGCCGTCGAGGAAAATCCCATCGAGGCCGAATTGCAGGCGATGTTGCCGGGCTCCCAGTGCGGGCAATGCGGCTTTGTCGGCTGCGCCCAGGCCGCCGCCGCGCTGGCCCGTGGCGAAGCGCCCGTCACCCTTTGCCCGCCGGGCGGCCGCGCAGTGGCCGAAGCGCTGGCGAAAAAGCTCGGAATCTCCGCCGACCTGTCGGGACACGAGGAAAAACGCCCCGAGTACGCCTATATCCGCGCCGAACTGTGCGTCGGCTGCACGAGGTGCATGCAGGAATGCAACGTGGACGCCATCATCGGCGCCGCCAAGCAGATGCACGACGTGGTTGCCGATATCTGCCACGGATGCGGAAAGTGCTCCTTGGTCTGTCCGACCGATGGCATTGAAATGCGGCCCGTTCCTGCCACCGTCAAGACCTGGCACTGGCCGAAACCCCGGCGCCTCGCTTCCGCCAACTGAGGGTCGTCGCGATGCAGACCTTCGAAATCCAGGGCGGCATCCATCCGGCCTATCGGAAGGAGTTGGCCAGCGAACAGGCGATCCGGCCGCTGCCCCTGCCCAAGCGTTTTTACATTCCGCTGCAGCAGCACGTCGGTGCGGTGTCGGTGCCAATCGTGGCAGTCGGGGAGCACGTCCGAAAGGGGCAGGTGTTGTGCGTCCGGCAGGGATCGATGTCCGCCACGCAACATGCACCGACCTCGGGGCAGGTGGTGGCGATCGACGAGATGACGGCTCCGCATCCTTCGGGTCTGGCGGATACGACGATCGTCATCGAGGCCGACGGTCTGGACGAATGGGCGGAGTTGCCGCCGCCGATTGCCGACCCGCTCGCGGCGCCGCCGCAGGAAATCGTCGATCGCGTGGCCATTTCCGGCATCGTGGGCCTGGGCGGAGCCATTTTCCCGGCGGCCATCAAGCTCGGCATGGGGCAGCAGTACAAGCTCGACACCCTGCTCATCAACGGCGCCGAGTGCGAGCCTTACCTTACGTGCGACGACCGTCTGATGCGCGAGTTCGCCGATAAGGTCATCGACGGCGCCCGCATCATGGCCCACGCGCTGGGCGTGCAGAAGATCATCGTCGCCGTCGAGCAGAACAAGCCGCAGGCGATCGCGGCGCTGGAAAAGGCGGCGAGCGATCATCCCGATATCCGCGTCGCCGGCGTGCCGATCCGCTACCCGGTGGGCTATGCGCAGCATCTGACCAAGATCGTCACCGGACGCGAGGTGCCGGCCGACCATCGCAACGCCGAGGTTGGCGTGGTGGTGCATAACGTCGCGACGGCGCGGGCGGTGCACGACGCGGTGCGTCTTGGGCGGCCGCTGATCTCGCGGGTCGTCACGGTGACGGGCGCCGCGATCCGTCAGCCGTCGAATCTGGAGGTGCCGATCGGCACGCAGGTTTCCGACCTCATCGAATTCTGCGGCGGCTTTGTCGGCACGCCGCGGCGGGTTGTGCTGGGCGGGCTGATGATGGGGCAGGCATTGCCGAACATCGAGGTGCCCATCGTCAAGGGCAGCGGCGGCGTGCTGGCCATGTCCGACGACGAATTCGTCGAGGCGCGGGAGCGCCCGTGCATCCGTTGCGGCAGCTGCGTCAGCGTCTGTCCCTGCGGTCTGGCGCCGCTGGATATGGCGGCACTGATCCGCAAGGACAAGCTCGAAGCGGCCGCCAAGCTCTTCGTGTCCGATTGCATCGGCTGCGGCAGCTGTTCCTGGGTGTGTCCCTCGAACATTCCGCTGGTCCAGTACTTCAACTACGCCAATGGTGCGCTGAACGACGAGGATCGCAAGCGGCGCAAGAACGAGCGGGTCAAATCCCTTTCGGAAGCGCATGCGCTGCGTATCGAAGCCATCGAAAGAGCGCGCAAGGAAGTGCGTGCCAAGACAGCCGACAAAACCGGGAGCCCGGCATGACGAACGCGGTGGATAGGAGCGGGCCATTTTCCCACGCATCGAGCAGCGTGAGCCGCACCATGGTGCTGGTCATGCTGGCGCTGACGCCGGCAAGCCTGTTCAATTTCTGGTTGTTCGGCTGGCCGGCGGTATTTCTGTTCGGCATCACCGTCGGTGCGTGTGTCGCCACCGAAGCCTTGTGCCTGCGCCTGTCCGGCAAGGACGTCGGCTTCAATCTGATGGACGGTTCGAGCGTCCTGACCGGCTGGCTGCTGGCCATGAGCCTGCCGCCGTGGGCGCCGTGGTGGGTGGGCGTCGTGGGGGCGATCGTCGCCATCGCCATCACCAAGCAGGCCTTCGGCGGGCTGGGGCAGAACGTCTTCAATCCGGCCATGGTGGCGCGGGTGGCGCTGCTGGTGTCCTTTCCGGTGGTCATGACGACCTGGGTTGCGCCCCATCCGATGTTCTCGCCCGGCGCGCCCGGGCTGGTCGACGGCCTCGCCATCACCCTGGGGGGCGCCGTTCCCGATGCCATGACCTCGGCCACGCCGCTCGGCTACGTCAAGACCGAACTGACCCGCGGGGTGTCCGTGCTGCAGTCCGCCGCGCATCTGCCGGATTTGTCCGATTCGGCGGTGGGCCTGCGCGCCGGTAGCCTGGGGGAAACCTCGGCGCTGCTGATCCTGATCGGCGGCCTGTTTCTGATGGTTCGTCGGGTCATTTCCTGGCATATCCCGGTCTCGCTGATGGCCGGCCTGGCGGCCGCGGCAGCGATTGCGCACCTCGTCGATCCGGGCCGTTATGCCGGTGCGGCCTTCCATCTGCTGTCCGGTGCGACCTTTCTCGGGGCGTTTTTCATCGCCACCGACTACGTGACCTCGCCGGTGTCGAATACCGGCAAGCTGATCTTCGGTGCAGGTTGCGGCGTGCTGGCCTGGGTCATCCGCACCTACGCGGGCTATCCGGAAGGGATGGCGTTTGCGGTGCTGCTGATGAATGCCTTGAGCCCGATCATCGACCAATACACGCGGCCGCGCATCTTCGGCCGCACCCGTGGCGGCAAGCCGCTGGCCTACGGGGGGAAAGCGCAATGAAGCTCGGAACCATGCGTCACGCCGCCATTCTCGGCGCCTTCTGCCTGGGGTTTGGCATCGTTCTTGCCATGACCGAGCGGCTCGCCGCCGAGGACATCGCAACCCGTGCGACGGAAGACCGGCTCAGTTCGCTGACCCAGGTTCTGCCGGCCGCCATCTACGACAACAATCCGCTGGAGAACACCCTCGTCGTCAAGGACGCCGAGAGCAAGGACGTCACGGTTTTCCAGGCGACGAAGGCCGGCAAGGTGACTGGCGTCGCCTACGAAATCCGCGGTACGGGCTATGCGGGCGAAATCCGGCTGATGATGGGTGTCGATGCCGACGGTCGCATCCTCGGTGTGCGGGTGCTTGCGCACAAGGAAACGCCGGGCCTGGGCGACCGGATCGAAACCAAGAAAGGCGACTGGATCCTGCGCTTCACCGGCTTGTCGCTCGATGCGCCGCCGCTTGAAAAATGGAAGGTCAAGAAGGACGGCGGCCAGTTCGACCAGTTTGCCGGGGCGACGATCACCCCGCGCGGCGTCGTGGCGGCAGTCCGCCGCGGACTTGAGTTTTTCCGTACCAACCAAGCGCAACTGACCGGGGTGAAGCCATGAGCGTCGGATATCGTCGAATCGTCCGCGACGGCCTGTGGGACAACAATGGCGTCCTCGCCATGCTGCTCGGCATGTGTCCGAGCATGGCGATGACCACCAGCGCCACCAACGGGCTGGGCATGGGGCTTGCCACGGCGGTGGTGATGGCCGCGTCGAGCCTGCTGGTTGCCGTCTTCCGCAATCGGATCACCCAGGAAGTGCGTATCCCGGTGTATATCCTGATCGTCGCCGCGATGGTGACGCTGGTCGATCTGTCGATGAACGCCTGGATGCACGAGCTTTACAAGGTATTGGGCCTGTTCATCCCGTTGATCGTTTCCAACTGCCTGCCGCTGGCTCGGCTGGAGGCCTTTGCGTCCAAGGAGCCGGTCCTGCCGTCGCTGGTGGATGGCATTGCGATGGGCATCGGCTTCACGATTGCGCTCACCGCCATCGGCGCCGTCCGCGAGATCGTCGGTTCCGGCACCCTGTTTGCCGATGCTTCGCTGCTGCTGGGCGCGTCGTTCCGCTTCATGGAAATGCGCCTCTTGCCCGAAAGTTCGAACATGCTGATGATGATTCTGCCGCCGGGCGGCTTTCTGGTCACCGGCCTGCTGGTGGTCGTGAAGCGGATGATCGACCTGCGTTCGGGCAAGGGCATCCAGCTGGGCGGCGCGCATAGTATCGACTGACGAGACGCTGCCATGAAGATTTCCATTGCCTACGCCGTGCCCGGTCGCCAGATCCTTCTGCCGCTCACTGTTCCGGACGGCAGCACCATCCGTTCGGCCATCGAGCAGTCGGGCATTCTCGAGCAATTGCCGCACTTCGATTTCAGCCGCCAGAAAGTGGGCATTTTCGGCAAGACCAAGCAACCGGATACCGTGCTTGCGGAAGGCGACCGGGTTGAGATCTATCAACCGGCCACCGCCGATCCGAAAGTGGTTCTGAAGCGCAAGGACAAAGACAAAGACAAGGACAAGGACGCGGCGAAGGAGTAAGCCCGCCGCGCTCCCCGCGCCTGTACAGGCCTACTGCTCGGCGAAGGCCCGTTCGATCACGTAATCGCCGGCCTCGCCGATGTGCGTCGAAATCTTGAAGCCGAAGCCGTCGAGCATGGCCGAGATTTCCTTGAGCATCGCCGGGCTGCCGCAGATCATGCCGCGGTCGGTCGCCGGATCGAGGGGCGCCTCTCCCAGATCGGCGAACAGCTTGCCGGACAGAATCAGGTCCGTCTGGCGGCCTTCGTTGCGGAAGGGCTCGCGGGTCACGGTCGGGTAATAGACCAGCTTCTCGCGGATCATCTCGCCCAGGTATTCGTGGTCCTTCAGGTCTTCCTCGATGTAGTCGTGGTAGGCGAGTTCGTTGGTCCAGCGCACGCCGTGGATCAAGATGATCTTGTCGAAGCGTTCGTAGGTTTCCGGGTCGTGGATCAGGCTCATGAAGGGCGCGAGGCCGGTGCCGGTGGCAAACATGAAGAGCCGCTTACCGGGCTTGAGATCCCGCAGGACGAGGGTGCCGGTGGGCTTTTTGCTGACCAGCAGTTCGTCGCCGGGCTTGAGGTGCTGGAGGCGCGACGTCAGCGGGCCTTCCTGAACCTTGATGCTGAAGAATTCCAGATGCTCTTCGTAGTTGGCGCTGGCGATGCTGTAGGCGCGCATCAGGGGGCGGCCATTGACCTCCAGACCGATCATCACGAACTGACCGTTGATGAAACGCAGCCCTGGATCGCGCGTCGTGCGGAAGGTGAACAAGCTGTCGTTCCAGTGATGGACGGAGAGTACGGTTTCTTTGTTGAAGGCGGCCATGTTCAGTGCCCGATACTTTGAAAAGTGGCGATGGTACCCATCTTCCACTCGTTGGCTAAATGAATAATTTATCTATGATTTATCTGTTTTGTGGATAAATCGCGGGTCCGATCCGGCTCGCGTGGCCGTGCGTCGGTCGACCGTTGCGCCAAGCCGCCGGAGGCGTGTTGGTTTAGATTTCAACCTTGCTCCCCAGTTCGACCACCGCGTTGTTGGGCAATTTCAGAAATTCCGCCGCGGAACCGGCGTTATGGTGCATCTGCGAAAACAGCTTCTCCCGCCATAAAGCCATGCCGGCGCCGATGGTGGGCATGACGATGTCACGGGACAGGAAATAGCTTGTCGCCATCGGGTCCAGCGCGACGCCACGGGTTTTGAGCTGTTCGAGCGCACGGGGCAAATCCGGGTCGTCCATGAAGCCGTAGTTGACCACCAGTTTCCAGCAACCGTTGCCGAGCGCCTCGGTTTCCAGCCGTTGTTCCTGCTCGATCCAGGGAAGCTCATGGTTGCGCACCGTCACGAACAGGTTGTGCTGGTGCATCACCTTGTTGTGCTTGAGGTTGTGCAGCAGGGCGTTGGGTACGGTGCCGGGCTGTGCCGACATGAATACGGCGGTGCCGTCGACTCTGGCGATGGGGTTGCTCAGCACCGAGTTGAGGAAGATCCGCAAATCGAGGGCATGGTTGGTGAACGACTCGGCGAGCAATTCCCGCCCGCGTTTCCAGGTGGTCATCAGAATGAACACCGCGCCGCCGATCAAGAGCGGAAACCACCCGCCATCGATCAGTTTGAGCAGGTTGGAGCTGAAAAAGGCCAGATCGATGATGAAGAAAAAGCCGGTTGAGGCGATGCACAGCAGCCACGGATAGCCCCAGCTGTAGCGGATCACGAAAAACGTCAGCACCGTGGTGATCAACATGTCCAGCGTCACGGCGATGCCGTAGGCGGCGGCCAGATTGCTGGAGCTCTTGAACATGGCCACCGCGAATACGATGGCCACGAACAAGCCCCAATTGACGAGGGGAATGTAGATCTGGCCGGTGTCCTTTTCGCTGGTGTGGAGGATCTGCAGGCGCGGCAGGTAATCGAGCTGGATCACCTGCTTGGTGACGCTGAAGGCGCCGGAGATCAGCGCCTGGGAGGCGATCACGGTGGCTAGCGTGGCCAGTCCCACCAGCGGCAGGAGCGCCCATTCCGGAGCCATGTTGAAGAACGGGTTCTTCACGGCCTCCGGGTCGGCCAGCAGCAGGGCGCCCTGCCCGAAGTAGTTCAGGATCAGGGCGGGCATGGCGACTGAGAACCAGGCGATTCGGATCGGCTTTTTGCCGAAGTGGCCCATGTCGGCATACAGCGCCTCGCCTCCCGTCACGCACAGCACGACGGCGCCGAGGATGATGAAGGCGATGCCCGGGTAGTGCCACATGAACCGCAGGGCGTGGTGGGGGCTGATCGCCAGCAGGATTTCCGGATGGGTCAGGATGTGCATGATGCCCAGCGCCGCTATCGCCAGGAACCACAGCACCATGACCGGGCCGAAGAACCTGCCGATGCCCGCTGTGCCGTGTTTTTGGAGGGCAAACAGCCCCACCAGAATGACCAGGGTCAGCGGGATCACCGCCTGCTTGAATGCCGGCGACACGACCTCCAGGCCTTCCACTGCCGACAGCACCGAGATCGCCGGGGTGATCACGCCGTCGCCATAGAACAGGCAGGTGCCGAAGATGCCCACCAGCAGCATTCCCCGGCGCAGTCTGGGCCGATCCTTTACCGCCTGCGAAGCCAGGGCCAGCATCGCCACCAGGCCGCCCTCGCCGTGGTTGTCGGCGCGCAGGACGAGGGTGACGTACTTGAGGGAGACAATGATGGTCAGCGTCCAGACGAAGATCGACAGCACGCCATAGATGTTCTGCGGCGTGAACTCGACATGGCCCGCGTGGAAGACCTCTTTGACCGCATATAGAACGCTGGTGCCGATATCGCCATAGACCACGCCGAGGGCGCCGAGCATCAAGGCGCCCAATGATGATTTTGAAACGGACATGAGCCGGCGCGGTCTGGCTTACCGCGCTCTTGTTGGAAAACATGAATACTGCTTGGGTTTGATGGCTGCAAGCAAGTCGGGACAGGGTGGAATTTCCCCTTGCGTCGATTTCCGGCTAGGCTGCGTCGGTACTGAACCGGCGCCCGGCCTGAATTTGTCGGTGGCTTGTGCTTCGGGATGGCGTCCGAACGGAAATCGGGCTCCTGGGCCAGCCCTCGTCACGTTTCCGGAAACCAGGGTAATCCATGGTCAGCACGCCCCAAGCCGTCGTACCGCGCTACATCCTCTCGCCCTACGGCGCCATCGAACTGACCATGCAACGGGATCGCTCGCCCGGCCTCGATCTGATCGCGTTCCGCACGATGGGGCGGCTGATTCGTCCGGATGGCGACGTGGCCGGGGTGTGTCGGTTTGCAAGTTACCGGAGAAAACGCAGCCGGGCGGCCCTCAGCGCCGATCAAATCTGCGGCGAACTGGACGCCGTCAGCCAGGAGGAATTCGATCTCGGCGAGGCCTTGGCCAGTTGGAACCCCCGAAACCTGGAAGCCTGCGTCAACGATGCCTGCCTGCTGATCGCCGAGCGCGTCGAGGTATTCGCGCCGCTGAAGGGCGGCGGCGCGTGGAAGGTGCTCTATCTCGCCACGATGGAACACGCCCTCGCGCATACCAGGCGGCCGGAGGAATTCTTCTTCACGGTTTTTCCGCTGGATTTTGCCGGGCGGGTGAACCGCGCGAACGTGGACGAGTTTCGCGCCGCGCTACGCAGCATGCGGTTTTTCTATGCGGCCCATCTCGACGCCAAGGCGTTCGGCCTGCCCCGGCAAAGCGGCAGCTTCATGCGCGCCCCGGTGCCGGCGCGGGCCTGAATCAAGCGCCGTAGCGGGCGCGACGGGGCCGGGCGGCGGGCCTGGGGTGATACAGTTCGGCCGTCTGCAACCGGCGGAGAGCCACAATGAAAAAGTTGATAGTCACGATCAAGCTGGAGATGGAAGTTCCCGACGACTGGGCGGTGGAGAAGACCGACGAAGGGATCGACATCCTCCGGATCGGCGAAGGCCAGTTCCTGGACATGAGCGCCGAGCCGCTGGTGTCGGCCGACAAGGACGGCACCTGGACCACCGACTACGACGACGATTTCGCCAACCGGATCTTCGACATGGTCAGCAGCGAAGAGATCTCCTACGAACTCGCATGAACGCAACCGCAATACAGCCCTCGTCAGGACGGGCTTGATTTGAAAGAACTTGAAATGAATATTTCCCGCATTGCCCAGACTCGCCACACCTCCAAGGCCTTCGATCCCGAAAAAAAGATTCCCGCGGCCTTGATCGATCAACTCCGGGCGGTGTTGCGCAATAGTCCGTCGTCGGTGAATTCCCAGCCGTGGCACTTCGTGATCGCCTCGTCGCCGGAAGGCAAGGCGCGCATCGCCAAGGCGACCCACGGCGGTTTTGCCTACAACGAACCCAAGGTTCGCAACGCGTCCCATGTTGTCGTGCTGTGCGCGCGCACGACGCTGGACAACCGCCACCTCGACGCGGTGATCGCCCAGGAGCAGCGGGATGGCCGTTTCGTCACGCCCGAAGCGATGGCGATTCAGGACAAGAGCCGCCGTTTTTACGTCAATCTGCATCAGACCGAGCTGCAGGACGAGCGCACCTGGATCGACCGGCAGGTCTATATCGCGCTGGGAACCCTCCTGCTCGGCGCTGCGGCGCTGGAAATCGATGCCTGCCCGATGGAAGGCTTCGATGCGCCGCTGCTCGACGCGGAACTGGGCCTGACCGCTCAGGGGCTGACCAGTGTGGTGCTGGTGGCGCTCGGCTATCGGGGGGCGGACGATTTCAACGCCAAGCTGCCGAAGAGCCGCTTGCCGGAAGAGGCGGTGTTCACCGAACTCTGATCGGGACGCTCGACGCGGCGACCCGAGCGTCGCCGCGTGTCGTTTCGACGGGCGGCAAACCTGCGTTAGTAGGGGTAGTCGCTCAGACGGCCACCCACCACGCTGCCCAGAACCGCGCCGACGGCGGTTGCGGCGATCCGCCCGCTGCCGCGGCCGACCTGATTCCCCAGCACACCGCCGGCAATCGCGCCGACCGCCTGGCCGACGACATGGTTGCCGTTGTAACGGGGGTAATCGGCAGGCCGATCGTAGTAGCGGGGCGCGGGTGGCGCGTAGTAGACGGGGCGGTCGCGATAGACGATGCGCTCCCGATATTCCACCGGCGGTGCCTGATAGACGACCTGCGGCGGCGCCTGGTAGACCACTTGCGGCTGCTCATAGACGATCACACGTCTTGCCTCGTGCCGGCAGCGGCGTTCGTAACGATCGTCGTCGTCCCATCCGTGGTCCGCGAAGGCGTTTGCGCTGAAGACGGCGCTGGCAAGCAGGGCGGGAATCCAAAGTCTGTTCATCTTTTCGCTCCTGGAAAGGCTGCGTATCCGGTATCGGGCGGCGCAATTGCCGGCCTCTGCTGGGATTAACGCCATGCCTCGCCGGGGGTTGTCCGGCAAGATGTAAGCTCGTGTTGGCTTGTAACGCTGCCGGGCGAAAGGCTGCCGGCGTTTGAACGTTCAGGGGAGGAAGACCGGGTCGGACAGCACCAGCGTGCCGTCGGGGCGCATCATGATGTTGTCCGGATTGAGGATGTCCGGCTGAACGGGGTATTCCTCGATGAAATCGGACAAGGCCCTGAGGGCCTGGACGAGGCTTACCGGAAAATCGGATGGGGGTTCCTGGGCGATGTGGTAGAGCGCCAGGCGGCCGCGGTTCACGCCGAGGTTGGCCCACTTCTCGCAGCCTTCCCAGTAGGCTTGCGACAGGCGCCGGCCGAGGATTTCAGCCGGGCCGGCAACCGGCAGCAGACGCTCGATTTCGAGCAGGCGGAACGAGTAGCCGTTGGTGGCTTTGCCGACGATGCCGTGGTCGGCGTATACGCGGGGAAAATGAAGGCCGGTGGGACGGTCGTCCGCGGCGAGGTAATAGTAGTCGGCGGGGGAACTCAACACCTTGAAAACGCGTTGCCCGTCGCCTGCGTCGAGGACAATGGAGGATTCCCCCCGCCCGATTTCCTTGAGTCCGTCGAGCAGGGGGTGAACCGGAACCGGATCGGCAATACGGGTGACTTCCGTCACCTGTACCTGTCCGGCGGCGGGTCGATCGATCATCGCGGATCGACGAGGATCATCCGATGATGTTGTAGCCGGCATCCACGAAGTGTACGCCGCCGGTCATGTTGCGGCCAGCATCGGAGATCAGGAAGGCGGTGAGTGCGCCGATATCTTCCGGGGTGACGAGGCGATGCAGGGGCGAACGGTCGACCGCGGAGGCCATCAGGCCGTCGAAGCCGGCGATGCCGGAAGCGGCGCGGGTCATCAGCGGGCCGGGGGAAACCGCATTGACGCGGATGTTTTTGGCACCGAGTTCGAACGCCATGTAGCGGGTGGCGGCTTCGAGAGCGGCCTTGCACAGGCCCATCATGCCGTAGTTGGCGATGACCTTTTCGCTGCCGAGGTAGGTCATGGTGATCAGCGAGCCGCCGCCGGCCTTCTCGAGCAGCGGTTCGGCCTTGCGGGCGAGGCGCACGAACGAGTGGGTGGACACGTCCATCGCCAGCGCGAAGCCGTCGGCGGAGGTGTCGACCACGCGGCCGTGCAGGTCGTCGCGCTTGGCGAAGGCCATGCTGTGGATGGCGAAGTCGAGCTTGCCGTACTTGGCGTCGATCTGGGCAAACACATCGTCCATGATTTCGGGTTTGGTGACGTCGAGCAGCATGACGTCTTCGACGCCCAGACGGCTGACGATGGGCTCGATGAAGGCCAGGGTCTTTTCGTTCTGGTAGGTGATGATGACCTTGGCGCCGGCTTCGACGCAGGCTTCGGCAACACCGGTGGAGATCGACTTTTCGTTGGCGATGCCTGTGATGAGGCCTACTTTGCCTTCGAGACTGATGATGGGTTTCATTGTGAACTCCTTGGGGTCGGTAAAAATTACTGCACTGCAACATACGCTAAACGTAGAATAGTTCAACATTACTGTTACAGGCACCTATTGATTTAACGGTACGATTCCATACTTCCCCAGTCCGATTGTTGCGATGCATCAAAAAACGGCAGAAAACCAGCTTTGTCCGGGTGTCATTCCGGTCTATGTCTTCCTCGATTTCGACGGTGTGACCCACCCTTGGAGCGAGGCGGAGGACTTCCGCTGCCTGCCTGTACTGGAGGCGGTGTTGCGGGACTATCCCGAGACGCGGGTGGTCATCGCTTCGGATTGGCGCACGCTGTTTTCGCTGCCCAAGTTGGTGGCGCGCTTCTCGGAGGACATCCGTCCGCGGGTGATCGACACCACGCCGGCGATCTTTCCGCGTTCGCCCAGCGAGCTTTACGGCCTGCGCGAGCGGGAGGCCCGTCAGTGGCTGGCGGCCAAGGCGCCGAACGCTTCGTGGGTGGCCATCGACGATGCGCCGGGCAATTGGCCGACGCGCAGCCAACTGGTGCTGACCGATTTCAAGCAGGGCTTCACCGAGGAAGACGCCGGCCGTCTGCGCCGCTTGCTGGACGGTTTCCGGGCTGGCAAGAATCCGTCGCAAGCGCCGGAGTAAACAAAAAAGAGCGGGTTGAGCCGCTCTTTTTCTATCCGGAATCCACGATTTCAGAATTGCCGTGCGAGGGGCGATTCGTCCATCAGGGCGACCTGTTCGCGCAGCGCCAGGATCATGTCCTGCCAGTAGCGCGGGGTGTCGAACCAGCTGAAGGCGGCTGGGAACGCCGGATCGATCCAGCGCTTGGCGATCCAGCCGGCGTAGTGGATGAGGCGCAGGGTGCGCAGGGCTTCGACGAGATGCAGGCTGGCCGGGTTGAAGTCGGCGAACTGTTCGTAGCCTTCGAGCACGTGGTCGAACTGGCGGGCCATCGCCTGCGCGTCGCCGGACAGCAGCATCCACAGATCCTGAATCGCCGGGCCGTTGCGGGCGTCGTCGAAATCGACGAAATGGGGGCCGGCGTCGGTCCACAGCACATTGCCGCTGTGGACGTCGCCGTGCAGGCGGATCGACGGCAGGGCGCCGGCACGGTCGAAGCAGCGGCGCACGCCGTCGAGCGCCTGATTGACCACCGATAGCCAGGTGTCGCGCAGTTCCGGCGGCAGGAAGGGGCTTTTCAGGAGTTCGTCGCGGGGGGCTTCGCCGAAGTTCTGGATCGTCAGGTCCGGACGGTGGACGAAAGGTTGTTGCGCGCCGATGGCGTGGATGCGTCCGAGAAAGCGACCCAGCCAGCCGAGCACCGCCGGATCGTCGAGTTCCGGCGCCCGTCCGCCGCGGCGCGGAAAAAGCGCGATGCGGAAGCCCTGGTATTGGTGCAGCGTGCGGCCGTCGATGGCGATGGCCGGCACGGCGGGAATTTCGGCTTCGGCCAGTTCGGCCAGGAAGGCATGCTCTTCGAGGATCGCCTCGTCGCTCCAGCGCCCGGGGCGGTAGAACTTGGCGATCAGCGGGACGCTGTCCTCGATGCCGACCTGATAGACCCGGTTTTCGTAGCTATTGAGCGTGAGCAGGCGGCCTTCGCAGAACAGGCCGCTGGCTTCGACCGCCGCCAGCACGAAATCCGGGGTCAGCGCCTCGAAGGGCGCGCTCACTGTCGGTTGTCCTCGCGAACGTAGGGCTCGTGGAGTTTGACCGGCGCAGCCTTGGCGGCGTGCTTGCTGCGCATGCGCAGGTTGAGCATTTCGACCAGCACCGAGAAGGCCATCGCCGAGTAGATGTAGCCCTTGGGGACGTGATGGCCGAAGGCGTCGGCCATGAGGACCACGCCGATGACCAGCAGGAAGGACAGGGCCAGCATCTTGACGGTGGGGTGGCGGGAGACGAACTCGCCGATGGGGCCGGAGGCGATCATCATCAGGCCGACCGAGGCGATCACCGCGGCGACCATCACCGGCAGGTTATTGACCATGCCGATGGCGGTGATGATCGAATCCAGCGAGAAGACGATGTCGATCAGGATGATCTGCACGATCACCGCGCCGAAGGTGGCCTGCACGGTGCTGGAGGCTTCGCCTTCTTCGCCTTCCATGAGTTGATGGACTTCCTGGGTGCTCTTCCAGACGAGGAACAGGCCGCCGCAGAGAAGGATCAGGTCGCGTCCGGAGAAGCCTCGGCCCATCACGGTGACCAGGGGTTCGGTCATGCCGGCCATCCACGAGAGCGCCGCCAGCAGCGCGATGCGCATGAACATGGCAAGGAACAGGCCGAGCCGGCGGGCGAAGGCGCGCTTTTCCCGCGGCAGCTTGTCCACCAGGATGGAGATGAAGATGACGTTGTCGATACCCAGCACCAGCTCGAGGGCGGTGAGGGTGAAGAAGGCAATCAGCAGTTGCGGGTCGGTCAGGAATTCCATGGGTTTTCAGTGCGTTGTTGCGGGAGCGTGGGCCCGCCAGGGCGGGGCACGGAGCGCATGGTCGCACGAAACGCGGATGGATTGATGAGGCGGTGTGTCAGTGGCGGGTGGCGTAGGCGCGCATCCAGCGCTGCATGCGCGCCGCCGGCATGGGCCGGGCGATGCCGTGGCCCTGCACCAGATTGCAACCCAGCTTGAGGAGCGCTTGGCGGTGGCGCGGGGTTTCGACGCCTTCGGCGATGACTTCCCGCTGGAAGGCGGCGGCGAGGCCGATCATGCCCTGCACGGTGGCGAAGTCGTCGGCGTCGTCGAGCATGTTGTGGATGATCGAGCGGTCGATCTTGATGCTGCGTACCGGCAGGCGCCGCAGACTGCTCATCGAGCCGTAGCCGGTGCCGAAGTCGTCGATGGCGAAACTGACCCCGAGTTCGTTGCAGGCGGTCATGATCGCGGCCACATGGGTGAGTTCGCCGAGGGTGGTGGATTCGAGCACTTCGAGCTGGAGCAGGCTCGGGTCGAGGCCGGGGTGGGCGGCCAGCACTTTGCGCAGATGGGGCACGAAATCCGGGTGACCGAGGTGGCGGGCCGAGATGTTGACGCTCATCCGGGTGGTGATGCCGCCGTTGCGCCAGGCGTCGAGTTGGGCGACGGCGGTGGCGAGAATCCAGTTGCCCAGGTCGATTTCGAAGCGCGATTCGCTGACCGTGGGCAGGAATTCGCCGGGCAGGCGCAGACCGAGGGTGGGGTGCTTCCAGCGGATCAGGGCTTCGACGCCGTTGAGGGAGTTGGTCCGGGTATCGACCTTGGGCTGGTAATGGAGCTCCAGTTCGCCATCATAGAGGGCGGATTCGACGCGGGTCTGGGCGTCGCGATGGGCGCGCAGGCGGCGGTCGCGCTCCGGGTCGAAAAGGTGGAAGCCGTTGCGGCCGGCCTGTTTGGCCAGATACATGGCCTGGTCGGCATGGCGCAGCAGGGCGTCCGGATCGGAGCCGTCCAGGGGACACAGGGTGACGCCGATGCTGGCGGTGACGCTGATCTCGTGGCTGTCTATGGTCACGGGCTCGGCAATGCTGGCGAGCAGCCGGGCGAAGACCTGCTGGCATTCGTCGCTGTGTTCGAGGCCATTGTAGATCAGTGCGAATTCGTCGCCGCCCATCCGCGCCACGGTGTCGCCGGCGCGGGTGGAGGCTTGCAGGCGGCGTGCGATCTCGACCAGCAGGCGGTCGCCGATGTCGTGGCCGTAGGTGTCGTTCACCGGCTTGAAGCCGTCCAGATCGAGGTAGGCGACGGCGGCCAGGGTGTCGTTGCGCTCGGCCTGGGCGAGGGCCATCCGCATCCGGTCGGCGAGCAGGCTGCGGTTGGGCAGCTGGGTCAGGGTGTCGTGGTAGGCCAGGTGTTCGAGTTGACGCTGGTTTTCCTTGATGTCGGTGATGTCGGAGAACAGGCCGACGTAGTGGGTCGTCTGGCCGGCTTCGTTGCGCACCGCGGAGATGTTGCCGAGTTGGGCGTAGAGCTCGCCGTTTTTCTTGCGGTTCCAGGTTTCGCCCTGCCAGACGCCCTCGCGCCGCAGGGTGGACCACATTTCTTCGTAATACGCGGGTTCGTGGAGGCCGGAGCGCAGGATGCGGCTGTCCTGACCGATGACTTCGTCGCGGGTGTAGCCGGTGAGGGCGCAGAAGCTGTCGTTCACTTCCAGGATGCGGGCTTCCGGGTCGGTGATGATGATGCTTTCGCGGGCATGGCGGAACACGCTGGCGGTGAGGCGCAGATAGTCTTCGGCGGCGACCCGGGTGGTGACGTCGTTGAGGGTGCCGGAGGTGCCGATCAGTTGGTTGTCGGCGTCGACGATGGCGCGCACGAAAAGGTCCAGCCAGCGTGCGCTGCCGTCGCGGCATTGCACGCGCAAGGTGGCGCTGCAGTGGTCGCGGGTGCGCTCGACGAGCGGCTTGAGCGCTTCGCGGCGGGCTTCCCGGTCGTCCGGGTGAAGGTAGTCGAGGAAACTGTGGCCGATGGCTTCGTCCACCGCAATGCCGGTGATCTCGGTCCAGGCCGGGTTGAGAAGCTGCCAGCGGCCGCGTGCGTCGGTCTGGAAGATGACTTCGCGAACGCTGTCGAAGACTTGCTGGTAACGGGTCTGGCTGTCCATCAGCGCCTGGGTGGTGCTGCGCATGGCGCTGATGTCGGCGATGCTGCCGACCATCCGCAGGGGCCGGCCGTTGCGGTCGGATTCGACCACGTCGCCACGGTCGCGAACCCAGAGGGTATGACCGTCGGCGCGTCGCAGCCGGTATTCGCAGGCGTAGTGGCCGTCGCCGGCCAGACAGGCCTCCAGAGCCTCTGCAACACGACTGCGGTCGTCGGGGTGGATCAGCGGCAGCCAAGCGTCGGCGGCGTGGTTGAGCCAGCTGTCGTCGAGACCCAGCAGGGTGCACCAGTGCCGGTTGTGGCTGATCCGACCGGTGAGCAGATCGTGGTCCCACACGCCTTCGCCGATGGTCGCCAGCACGTCGGCGAGTTGTTTCTGGCTGCGCAGGGCGGCCCGCTGTTCGCGCACGCGCTCGCTGATGTCGCACGAGAAGCCGAGGGTGCCGATGATCTGCCCGTCATGGCCGCGGACCGGCGCCTTGTAGGTTTCGAACCACTGGGCGGTGTCGCCGTCGGCGATCTGTTCGATCTTGGTGCGCGGCACCCCGGTGGCGATCACTTCGACGTCTTCGGCCCGGTAGGCGGCGGCGTGTTCCGGCGGCCAGATGTCGAGGTCGGTCTTGCCGATGACGGCCAGCGGCGAGCTCTGGCCGCAGGATTCGGCGAAGCTGCGATTGACGATCAGGAAGCGGCCGTCCCTGTCTTTCAGCCACAGGAGCAGCGGCAGGCCGTTGATCAGCGTATCGGTGCCGATGGCTTCGGCGGCGTCGGGGGCGCGGTCGTCGAGTTCGAGCCGGGAAATCGGTGTCGTGCCGGGGAGTCCGGCCTGCCAGGCCTTGAGCAGGGTCTGGGCGCCGAGAAATTTGCGGTCCGGCCCGTCCTCGCCCACGGCAACGGAGGCGAGACCCTGGGTGAGCAGGCAGGAGAGGGCGTCGAGCAGGGTGCAGTCCGGCGACAGGGGCGCTGCGGCGTGGTGCGACGAATCCGGGGTTGGGCGGTCTGACGTCATCCTGATCTGTGAGTAATGGCTGTTTTGCTCGATGGTGCCTGGGCTGCGAGGCGTTGCCAAGGTAGGAAGTCCCATCCGGAAGGGCTCGAAAGGCCGTGGACGTGGGCGAAGCGGTGATATTTCATGGTCGATGTGAGGCGGGGTGTGACAAAACACCGGGCGCTACGTTTCGGCGCAACGCCCGGTGTCTTTCCGGCTGCCGGATCGCAGGGGCTTCAGCCCGGTTTGCCGTCGGCCCGGCGAGTCAGGTAGAGCGGCACGAGGCGAACTGCCCACGGAATGAAAACCGCCAGCCAGCCGAGGCCGGCAATGGCCAGCAGGATCGACTGGCCGACGGGCAGCAGATCGGCCAGCACGCGCACGGTCGCCACGGCGTGCAGCCCGAGGGCGAGCAGCCAGGTGAGCCGGTCGGCCACCAGCGGCCGGCCGGAATGGCCGAGGGTGACGCGGGAGGCCATCGCCAGCGTCATGGTTGCAAAGTAGCCCACCGCCAGCGCGTGCAGCGGAGCAAGGCCGAGGGCTTCGATCCCCGCCAGATGCAGCAGGCTCTGCACGCCGCTGAGCAGCCAGGCCACGCCCAGCCACAGGAAGCCGAGGTGGAGCATGGCCAGCAGGCGCACCTCGAAGCTGCGTCGCAACTGCCACCGCCAGCTCAGCCAGAAGGCCGTTCCGGCGGCCAGCAGATCGGCCGGCCAGGCCCACGCGCCGGCGTCGGCCATCGCCAGCGCACCGTGGGCAAAGCTGGCACCGACCAGCACGCGCAGAGTCCAGTCGGGGCGCACCACTTCGTATCTGGGCAGCGCCGAGCTGGAGAAGAACGGGATCATGCGGTGGCTCACCACCATGAAGATCGGCGCCAGCAGCCACCACACGCCGATCGTCAGGCCGATGCGCGCGGCCAGCGGGGCGCCGTCCACCGCAAAGACGATCCATGCGACAAGGCCCAGACCGCCCGCGCCGAGGGCGCACCAGGCGGTGCCCGGATGCAGGCGGGGCGCGCCCGGTTTGAAAGCCACCGGGAACAGCAGGCGGGCCGCCAGCCCCCAGCCTGCCAGCACCAGCGCGAGGCCCGTTGCGAGCACCGCAGGCAGGGCGACCAGCAGGCCGGCATCGAAGATCAGCCAGCCGCCGCACAGGAGCAGCCAGGGCCGCCGGGCTGCGCTGCCGGGGGTGTCCGGCAGGCCCTGCCAGCGTGGCATGGCCGTCATCAGAAAGCCGAAAATGAAGAACGGAAAGGTGCCGTATGCCGCCCACAGACCATGCACCCAGGCCGGTGGCCACGGCCACACCGGCCCGCTGGTCAGGCCCGTGCGGGCTAGCAGTTCCCAGGCCCACGGTGCGAAGGCAAGGATCATCTGCACCACGCCGGCCAGGAACATCGGCCGGTGCGGTGCGGCAAAGAGGATGGCCAGCCGCGACAGCGGCGGATCGGCGGGAGGTGGGGCGGTCGGACGGCGGATGGACTGGAGTTGGATCGGTTTTTCCATGATGGCGCAGGGGTTTTGCGGTAAACGGCGGGATGGATACGGGAGGGGCGGGGGAGGTTAGAATCCAGGCTTGTCGGCACCTGGCCGGAATTGAAAGTCAGCCCCATGTCCACCGAGAAGATCGATATCCCCGGCCTGTTGAGCCGCATGCCCTTGTTCGGTGCGCTGTCGCCGGAAGACCTGGCCCACATGGCGGCCGCCACCCGCGAGAAGCGCCTGCAGAAGGGCGAGCGTCTGTTCCAGCGGGGCGAATTGCCGAAAGGTTTCTTTCTGGTGGTGTGGGGGCAGGTCAAGCTGGCCTTCACTTCGGCCCAGGGCAACGAGAAGGTGGTCGAAATCCTCGGGCCGCTGCAGAGCTTCGGCGAGGCGGTGATGTTCCTCGACCAGCCTTATCCGGTGCTCGGCGAGGCGCTCTCCGACACCTTGCTGCTGCACATCGGCTCCGCGGCGGTGTTCGGCCAGATCGAACAGGATCCGCGTTTTGCGCGCAAGCTGCTGGCGGGCATGTCGATCCGCCTGCATTCGATGGTGCGGGACGTGGAGTCTTACGCCCTGCGCTCGTCCACCCAGCGCGTCATCGGCTACCTGCTGCAACTGGCCGAAAGCACGCCGTGCTTGGCGGGCGGGCGTCAAGAGGTGGAACTGCCGACCAGCAAGCAGGTGATTGCCTCGCGTCTGAGCCTGACTCCGGAAACCCTGTCGCGCATCTTTCATGAGCTTTCCGACGGCGGCCTCATCTCGGTGCAGGGCAAGCATATCGTCATCCACGACGCGGCCAAGCTGGCGGAGCACGATTAAGCGCTTGTCCGTGGATAAACCGCCGCGGTATCGGCGACGATTCGGCCTCAGGCCGCCGCCGCGTGGCGGATGTGGATATGGAATTCGCCGGCGTCGTTGGTTTCGGTGCGGTGAGCGTAGCCGTTGCGGCGCAGGATGTCGTAGAGCGGCCCCGGCTCCCGGTACAGCATGAGGATTACTTCGCCGTCCGGCGGCAGCGTGTCCAGGGCTTCGAGGGTCAGGTTGAGGGGTTCCGGCGGCATCAGGCCGCGGGCATCGACAATGACGGGGGCGAGCGGTTCGGTCATGGCAGGAGTCTCGGTTGATGGCGCCAGTGGGTGGAGATTGCGTCAGATTGATCCAAGCGCGGGCCGTCAACCTTGAGCCCGGTCAAGCGGGACGGGCGAGCCCGTGGCGTGAGGCGCATACGGCGGTCGGGAATGGATGATAAATTCCGCGCCATGCTAAATAAGATGCAATCGTGAAGGAAGGTTCGGCACTGCTCGTCGCGTTGGCGGTCGCGGCAGGCGTGGCCTATTGGTCCGACCACTACCGGATAGACGGCTGGGGCCCCACTCCGCCCACGGAAGGCCCGTTTCCGTATGAGCGCTCGGCTGCTCCGGGGCATGCGCCGGCCCGCGAGCAGCCTGCCCGCGAGAAGCTGGAGGTGCATGAAGATCAAGCCGGCAAGGCGGGCTTGTGCGCGGAATTGCTGGAAGTCATCCAGGGCGTGGATGCGGCCTTGCAGAACCCCCAGTCGCCCGCCGCCGCCGAGCAGCTCACCAACCGTCGCCGGGCCTATGTCGAGAAGCGGATCGCGCTGGGGTGCTGAGCGGGCGCGGCGGATCGATGCGCCCGATCAGTGGCTGGTGCCTTCCGAGCGCTGGATCTTGTTGAACAGGTTGTACTTGCCGATCGGCTTCGAGGCTGGCAGGCGCTTGATTTCCTTGAAGGTGTTGGCGTCCAGGAAGATCAGCGCGCCATCCTTTTCCATCAGGCTGGCGATCACGTAACGGCCGTAGCGGTCGAATTCCACGTGGGCGAAGGTCTTGCCCGGTTCGGGGCGCACCTGCGCCACGACCTTCAGGCTTTTCTTGTCGATCACCTGCAGGGTGTCCCGGGCTGTGGGGCTCATCATCGAATCGACCCAGGCGTAAGGGCTGTTTTCGTGGCTGCGCAGGAAGAAGCCGGGGCCGAGCGTCGGGATCGTCGCGACGGTCTGCCAGTTCTGCATGTCGATCACGCTGACCTGGGCATCCTTCAGATTGGTGCTGGCCACCACCCGACGGCCGTCCCGCAGCCATGAAATGCCCGAGCCCAGGTGGGGCATACCGGGCAAATCCAGTGTGGAAATGGCCCGGCGCACGTCCAGATTGACCACTTGCCCGCGGCCCTCACGGCTGGCGCCGACCAGATTGTCGTAGTTCTGGGTGAAGAAGAAGTCGTCCAGCGGCACTTCCAGCACGGTGCGGCGCGGGTTGAGAAAGCCCGGCGTGGCGATGGCTTCGCCCATCTTGTAGTCGTGCACATAGCCGTCATGGAAGGGCTGGGCGGCCGGGTCGTAGGAGACTTCCCAGATTTCCGGCAGATCCTTCAGGCCGGCAATGAAGCTCTTGCGCGGCGCGGCGTCGTATACCGCCGAGATGCGCGAGCCGGCGTCGCCTTTCAGGTTGCTGCCGGGGATCACCTTGAGCAGCTTCAAATCCGCGTCGAAGATCGTCAGGTTGCCGGGCAGGTAGTTGGCGACCGCCACGAAGCGTCCGTCGCTGGATACCGCGGCGTTGCGGATGTTGATGCCGGCGCGGACTTCGGCGACGACCTTCAGGTTCCAGATGTCGAACTTGCTCACCCAGCCGTCCCGCGAGGCGAAGAACACGTAACGCCCGTCCGGGGTGAATTTCGGCCCGCCGTGCAGCGCGTAGCGGGACGGGAAGCGGAAGATGCGCTCCATGCGGTCGCCGTCGAGCACGCTCACGTTATGGTCGCCGGCCTCGACGACGATGAACAGGTTCATCGGATCGGCCTTGGCCACGTCGCCCTGACGGGCGTCCGGCAGGCTGCCGGGCGGAAAGGGTTCGATGCGGGAGGCGCGGATGTCGGCCTCGCTCCAGCTCGGCGCGGGAGTCACCGGGGAGTAGATCCAGCTGACCAGCGCGTCGATGTCGGTCGCGGACAGGATTGCGGCGAAGGCCGGCATCTGGGTGGCGGCACGGCCTTCGCGGATGGTGGCGACGGCATCCTTGCGCTTGAGGCGTTCGAGGCTTTCCGGCAGCAGGGCCGGGCCCATCGCGCCCAGGCGGCCGGTGCCGTGGCAGCTGGCGCAGTGCTGGGCGAACAGCGCCGGGGCGTCGGCATGGGCGGCGTTCGGGCCGCCGAGCAGCGGCAGCGCCAGGATGAGGGTGCGGAGAAGGCGTTTCATCATGCGAGACCTTTTAGGGGCGAATGCATCCGCCCGGCGCCGGTGAAAAGATGGCCGGCCGTCGATCGGGATGTCGTGGGGGCATCCTCAGGCGGCGGGTTGCAGGCGAATCCACGGTTTCACTTCAAGGCGCGCGCCGTCGGCCACGCCGATTTCGGCGTTGTCGAGGTAGCAGCCGGGGTCTTCCTGCCAGGGGTCGCCGGTGAGCTGCTGGGCGCGCACGCGGGTGTTGCCGTTGCACATGGCGA
>ERZ650311.16-NODE-16-length-109261-cov-7.149735_pt1 | contig 109261 bp, 145 predicted proteins | sample MGYA00376247_ERZ650311 | MGnify/ENA primary metagenome ERZ650311 (study PRJEB26733, sample SAMN07839324) | wastewater metagenome | biome: small river; feature: stream; material: water | place: USA: North Carolina | collected 2016-07-28 ... | reverse complement strand
CTCGCCTGGCACGGAGCCGCGGGGAAGGCGGCAGATCTCGTCGTCGAGGTCGCAGCGTTCTATGAACGCGGCCGCTTTCTCGCGCGGGCGCAAGCCGCCAGCGAGGCGCTCGACCGCGTTGTCGCGCTGCTCGATGCTCACGACCATCCGGTGCGCCTCCCTCGCAAGGGCGTGCGTGAGCTCGGACCGCACCAGCAATTCGTGGCCCGGCTGATCTGGGCGGTGCTCGACGACTTCCAGCTCGGGCCTGGCGAGCACGGTCGGCTGCAGCGGATGCTCGACGGGTGAATCGCCCCACGCTCGCGGGCGTCGGAGGGGCATGACCTGTCCGGTGAAGGCGGCGAGAGCGATCGGTGATCGGGACCCGGAGATCGCGCGGCTGTGCTCCGCCTGGAACGCCGCGACCCGCGGCTCCGACGAGGAGGCTGCGATCGAGAAGGCGCTGCGCGCGGCCGTGTCGATGCAGACCACGACCTACAACTTCGGGGTCGCGGACCGCTTCGGGCGCGCCATCGGGGCGCACGTGTCCACATGGACAGGGGGCGGGATCTTCTTCGCGCACGCCGTCGCCACCCGCCGGGGCGCGTCTGTCCCGGCATGCCCTCCCGCAAACCCTACGGCGACACCGCCGTCCCCGCCGAGCGCTCCATGGGCGCGATCCTCACCATGCTCCGAGCCCGCGGGATCTCCAGCCGCTGGTCGGAGATGGTCTGCGACCCCGCCACTGGCGACAAGGTGATCCTGCAGATGCTCTGGTCGCAGGACGGAGCGGCGATCCGCGCGAGGATCGAGACCAGGATCCGGCCGCCGGATCCGCCAGCGCGCAAGGGCCCGGCGCGGCTCCGCCAGGCGAAGCCGCGCACCGCCAAGCAGGAGGCCACCGCGCTCGACGGCGAGCGCAAGCGCGTCCTCCGGGTCCTGCACTGGTGGTTGAAGTCGCAGTTCGAGGCCGTCGACGCCGGGCTCCTGACGACCGTCGAGGTGATGCTGCCGTTCCTCGAGGTCGGCGCGGTCGAGGGGTCGCCCACGGTGGCCGACCTGCTGAAGCAGCACGCGGGGGTGCTCGGGCGTGGGCCGGGGTCGCTCGTCCGGGCCCTTGGCGGGGGCTCGAAATAAATTCTCCATTCCATACATTTTGATGCTTGACACTCAAACCGGACGGTTCCATACTCTTTTCATGGCTCGCACCGCTGCCCCCGTCACCTCCCCCGCCACCCTCACCGCCGTCGACGCGGACGGCGAGGACTTCGCCCTCGACTTCGGTTTCGAGACCCTCCCCGGCGCCCGCCCGGCCGCCCCCGTAGTCGAGACCGACAAGGTCGCCGCCGCCCTCGCCGCGGACACCGTGGCCTGCCACTTCCGCGCCGAGCACTACGGCCTCGGCTGACCCCTCGGGGCCCGGACCGCCACGGACGGCGGTCCGGGCCCACCCTTCGCCCACCTGACCCCGAGGACAGCCGCCATGATCCCCGCCCGCCCCGAACCCTGCCCCCGCTGCCAGACCCGCACCTGCATGCGCTACGCCTGCGACCCCTTCGCCGTCCTTCCCGAGCCCGCGAGCCTCGGGGTGGACGACATCCGGGCGGCGATCGGCGAGGGCATCGACCTCGTGCGCAGCGCCAAGGCGACGGCCCGCGCCCTGTGGGGCCACGCGGAGAATGCGTGGGCGGCCGACAAGCCTGTCCTCGCGGACAGCTACGCCGCGGACGCCGAGCGGGTCTCGCTGCAGGGCTACATCGCCGAGAACCACCTGTACGCCCTCGGGCGCCGCCTCACAGCCGCGCTCGTGGCCTGACCCGAAGGACATCGACCATGGACGACTTCGACACCCCACCGACCGTCTTCATCCCGCGCACCGAGTTCGCCCTCACCGCGCCCTTTGTGGGCCGCCGGTCCGTGCTGGAGCAGGCAACGCCTGGGCGTCAGCTCCGCAGCGCAGGCGAGGGGATCGGGACCCGTATCGTGTGGATCGCCAGCCCCAACGACTTCACCGCCGCGCCCCCGATGCTTCTCTACCGCTGCGCGCTCAACGGCTGGCGCGTCCGCCGAGTCGTTCCGGTCGAGCGCCCGTATCCTCTCGAGGACCGCCGCGACCCCGGCATGATGGTGCACACGCACGTTGAGATCGACTGCGACCGCATCGGCGCGCAGGTGGTCGACATCGACCCGGTGCACGGCTCCGGGTTTCGCGAGGGCGGCTACTACGGCGGCCCCGGTGCGTGGGGCGGCTACGGCGTCCGCGACTCGGCGGGCCCCTGGTACCGCTTCACCGTCGAGCGCGGCCTGCAGCCCTGCCCCGCCGAGGAGGCGATCGCCGCCCTCACCCGCTCCGCCGCGCGCCACTGCGCGGGCGACCGCGACTTCATCGCCGAGATCGTCAGCTTCTGACCCGACCGAAAGGACACCATGACCCCCGACGAGTTCATCGCCCGCTATCGCATCACGTCGCGCACGGGGCGGCTCTACACCCGCGAAGCCCTGCTCTCGGCCTGCTCGCGCGACCCCGCCGCCAAGGTCCTGAAGGTGCGCCGCGCGGAGCTGGCCGCGGTCGTCGACGATGATGCCTTCCTGCGACCCATGTCCGGGATGGTGCCGGCCCGCGTGACCGAAGCGGTGGTCCTCGAAGCGCTGACGCGGCGCCCGATGAACACCGCATCCGCCGCCGATGTCTCTCGGTTTGCACCCGCGTAGCGCCGCCAGGCCACGCACCCCATACCCAAACCTGCGCAGCCCGACGGCGCCGGAGATCTACCACATGAAGCCCGACGAACGAGTCCTACAAGTCCTCTGCGATCTGCCCAAGCCGGTGCGCGCTGGCGAGACACGCCGCTACGGCGCCGACGAGAACGGCCGCCGCCGCTCGGCCTTCGATGTCACCGCCGCCGGCGAACCGCTCGTCGAGGTGATGATCACGCCGCGCGGGCCGCAGGAGCAGGCCGACGCGTTCGCCGCGGGTCTGCGTGCGCTGCTGTGGGGCTCGGAATGGCGCGCAGAGGACGCCGAGGCCCGGCTGAAGGATGCCAGGGCGGCGCTGGAGCGGAAGGAGCGCGAGGTCTCGCGGCTGCGCGACAGGCTCGTCGACTTCGAGGCCGGCCGCGCGGTCCGTGGTGAGGCGTTCGCCCTTGAGAGCGAGACCGGCGGGGTATGGCTCACCGGGCGCCCGACGGGGGCGGCCTTTGGCTTCTGGTATCGCTCCTGGGCCGACCTCGCCCGCGAGCGCCCGGGCTGGCGGCCCTGCGGCACCCGCAAGAGCGAGGAGCCGGGGCACGACGAGGTGTACGTGGTCATGCGGCCGATCGCCGACCTGCAGCGGATCGCCGCCGCGGCTGCCGAGGTGACCCCGTGAAGGCCCGCGTCGGCAACGCGGTCCCGCCGGTGCGCTACCAGGAGAACGCGCTCGACCTCGAGGAGGCCGGGCCCGAGCACCGCGCGAAGTTCGAAATCGGCGCGCGCCTGCGCTACCGCGGGCCCAGCGTCGAAACGGCGATCGGGTACGCGCTCCGCTGCAGCGACGGAGGCCCCGCCCAGGGTGACACGCATTCGCGCACCTGCAGGACGGGTTCACGGCCGAGGTGACCCGCCTGTGCATCGGCGGAGTCGAGCTGGAGCGCAACGCCTGCTCGCTGCTGTACGCGCGCTGTCGACGGGCCGCGTCGGCACTCGGCTACACCCGCCTCATCACCTACACGCTCGCCAGCGAGCCGGGGGAGAGCTTGCGGGGCGCGGGCTTCCGCGAGGTCGCAGAGGTCAGGGGCGAGCAGTGGGATCGACCCGGACGACCTCGGCGCGCGCGGGAGGAGACGCCAGATCGCGTGCGCTGGGATCTGGCGTTGAACACCGCGCGCGCCGGCGGCGTCTGACCGGCATGGACATCGAGAAGCTGTATCAGGACGTGTGGGCGCGGGTCTTCGCCGCGCGGTGGCTGAACCCCTATGAGGAGATGCCGGACGACATGCGCTCGGCAGGGGCACGCGCCGAGGCAAACGCGGCCGCCGAGGCCGCCGTCATGGCGTGGGACCCGGCGAAGGCGCACGCGGTGATCGCCGCGAAGGAGGCGAAGTCGTGAAGTGCCCTGCCCAGGCTGAGCATGGCAGGCTCGTCGAGCGCAAGTCGCTCACACCCGAGCAGGCGTGGTGTGGCAAGTGGTTCGACTGCACGCGCTGCATGTCGTCCGTCCTGCTGATGAGCGACGAGCTCAAGGCGTCGCACGCGGCGATGCAGGCCAGCGAGCCTCAACTCGCGCTCGGAGGTGTGCAGTGACGCGCTACACCGCCACGACCCGCCGGACCGCTGGCGTCGTCCGTCTCGAGGTGACCGGCGAGCGCGACGAGAGCTCGTCGTACCGCCACAAGTGGGTCACCCGGCTGCGCCTCGGCGAGCTCACTGCAGAGGGCCCGAACACCCGCGAGGCGGTCGACAACCTCGCGGACGAGCTGCGCGCGCTCGCGTCGTGCCCGGAGGCGGTCCAAGCACTGGCCATGGCGCGGGCCCGGGAGATCGCCGCGCGGGCCGTCGAGGCGACGCCGGCGCCCAAACCCGAGCCGTTCGAGCGCGACGACGCCGTCGAAGTGCGGGTAGGCGGCGCGGAGCCCCGCTGGGTGGCTGGCTCCTACGATGGCCGCTACGGCGCCCGCTTCCGGGCGTACGTGCCCGAGTTTGGCGGGTACCTGACCGTCGAGCGCAGCTACATCCGCGCGGTGAACAGTCCTCCGCCAGCCGACGTCGGGTAGGGTATGTCCGAGCTCAAGTTCAAGCCCGAGTGGCACGAGCGGTCCAAGCGATTCCGCCGCATGGCCTGGGTCACCCTGCAGCGCGCGTTCGTCATGTGTCGACAGGACGACCTCCGCGCTCGGCGCTTCGCTGGCCTGCCGAAACGACACCCGCTGGTCGTGCCCTTGAGCATGCGGCTGGCCGACGGGCGTCCCGGCATCGAGATCTCGCCCGAGGAGTACGAGGCCGTCGACGGGCCATGCGTGCACGGGCGGCCCTACGGTGGCGAGGACTGCGGCGAGTGCGACAGGGGCTATTGAACAGGCCGTCGCTGGGCGACGTCGGGTAGGCGATGCCTCCCGCTGATCAGCTCTCCCTGCTCGCCCCGCCCCCGGAGCCTCCACCAGACCCGCGCGACTTGATGGTCGTGTCCTGGGCCCGCAGTTTCGGGGCGAAGTTCGTCCTCGCCGACGTCGACGAGGCGCACGACGAGTGGGGCGCGAATTGCGGGCCGACCGCGCTCGCGGCGGCGCTGGGCAAGGCGCTGGTCGAGGACGTGCACGACCTCGTGCGGGCGCCGGCGCCACGCGGCGACGGCCCCGCCGAGTTCCGCGGGTTCATGGCGCCCCGAGACATGCTCGGGGCCCTGGCGAAAGCGGGCGTGCCCTACGAGACCGCTCCGATCATCCGCCGGCGGACGCCCTGGCCGCGGCACGGCCTCGTGCGCATCCAGTGGGAGGGGCCGTGGATCGGCGAGAACATCGACCCGCGCGCGGCCTACCAGTACACGCACTGGATCGCCGCTCGGCAGCCGGCGCGCGAGGAGACCGCGGCCCTCAACCTGTCGAACCGCGACATGCTCGTGTTCGACGGCAACCTCAACCTGTGGATCCCGCTGGAGCTGTGGACGACGTGGTCCGAGCTCCTGTGGCCGAAGCGCACGACCGGGTGGCACGTGGCCTCGTGCATCAACCTGCCCGTGATGACAGGTCCGAAAGGGCAGGTGACGCCGTGACCGACGACCGCCTCGACAAGCACCTGGCCTCGCTGTCCAAGCAGAAGGCGACCCCGGCGCGCCGGCGGCTCCACGAGCTCGTACCCCTCGGGGACGAGGACATCCCGCGCCACCGCCTCATCGAGCGCCTGCTCGACGAGGGCGGCTCGCTGCGCGAGCTCACCAGCACGCGGGTGACGAAGGACGGCGGGATCTCCTTGATGACCAAGGGCATCGTGCTGGTGCTCGGCGACGGCGAGAACTACTGGGACCCGCGCGAGGTGACCCAGGCGGGCATGCGCTACGCGCTGTGGCTGATCGAGGCGAAGCAGGTGCGACCCGTGCCGCCCGGCACGAAGTGCATCGGGAGGGCCGAGGGATGCCCATGAATGAGCACTCGATTGCCTGCTACCTCCTCGGCATGGTGGACGTCCCGCCGCAGGACCGCGCACCAATCCTCGCGGGCATCCGCGAGCAGGGGCGCGATCAACTCGCCGACGCCGCCGAGGAGATGTGGTCGGCCATGGACGAGCGGACAGGTCCGAAAGGACAGGTGACGACATGAACTGGCGCACGAAGTCCTGGCGGCGCAAGCCGAGGCCCGCCCCGCTACCACCGCCGACGGTCCCGTGGGACTTCGCGCCACGGCCTGGCCCTGACGACCCGACCGAGGAAAACCTGCCCTGCGAGGGTGGGCGGCGCATCGGCGCCGTGCTCGCGCGGCTCGCCGACAGGTCCGAGGTCGAGATGCGCAAGGCGTTCCCCGACAACCACCCGCGGTGCAACGACTGCGCATTCCGAGCCGGCACGCGGCCGAACGGGTGCCTGGAGACCGTCCTCGAGGCGACCAAGTGCGTCGTCGAGGGGCGGCCCTTCTACTGCCACAAGGGCGTGAAGGACGGCGAGAAGCCGAAGGTGCTGTGCGCCGGCGCGGCCCTGCTGTACGAGGGCCCCGAGCACGACATGCTCGTGGAGGCCGCGCGGCACATGTCCGAAGGGACAGAGCCGCCGTGCGAATGAATCGCGCTCACCCCGCGCCGTCCACGCCGACCATGCGCAAGTCCAGCAACGCCACCTCCGAGTTCATCGACATCCCCATCCCGTTCACGAAAGCCGTCATCCACATCCGCCGCAACCACGAGGCCAGCGAGCTGACCCTCGGCGTCCGCACCGGCGACCACGGCCGCGATGTCCGCGTCACCCTCGCCTCGCCTATGGGCTTCGCCCTCGGTGGCGCCCTCACTCTCGAGGACGGCGCCGAGGAACCGCTCCACGCGACGCTCTATCTCGGCTACGTCGCCGCGTTCTTCGGCGCGCGGGGCTACTACGGCGTGTACCACACGCCCGACCCGCCCCCCGGTGGCTGGCCGAGCAACCCGGAGACCGGGTTCGTCGACCGACCCAAGCCCGTGATGATCAAGCCGCCCGGCCTCCTCCGCCGCGCTGTGCGGGCCCTCGTCGGTGAGGTCAAGCGCCGCCGGACCAGCGCCGTCTTCATGCGCTACGACGACGGGTTCGTGGTGGGACCGGAGACGAAGATCCGCGTCACCCTGTGGGACGACGACCACCAATGGACCCGCGGGAAGTCGCGGCAGTGGTGCCTCAACCTGACGCGTCTCCTGTGGGGCAAGGCCGTCCAGAGCCCCGAGTACGTCGTCGACGCCCGCGACGTCGAGGTCGCCCTGCCCGAGGGCAAGTACCCGATGCACGCGCGGGTGCTGGAGCGGACGATCTCCTGGCCGCGCTGGCCGCTCGTCCGCATCTACCGCGGCGTCTCGTTCCGCCCGGCCTGCATGCTCGTCCCGCGGCGCAAGTCGTCCGGCCTCGAGTACGAGGGCAACCACGCGGGCTGCGAGAGCCGCGTCGAGGGCGAGAGCATCCGCGCCGGCATCGCCGCGCTCATCGGCCGGGTCCTGCGCAACCGCGAGTCCTACGGCGGCCCGAACTGGACCCCGCAGCCGACCCGCCTGCGCGCCGACAACCACAACCTGGCCCTGGCCTGGGTCACCCGCCCCGAGGGCGTCGCCGACAGCAACATGGCGTGCGACGCGCTCCCCCACGGCAAGGCGATCTGGTTCGTGCTCCACGACCAATGGCCTGCGCCGCGGCGGATCGAGGTCGACCACGTCGTCACCGCCTACGGGGTCGGCTTCCGGCGCGACCCCGTCGACGGCGGGATCGTCGTGATGCGCTTCGCCAATTCGCCCGTCGTGCTCGTCGACGGCGAGCCCGTCCAGCTCATCGCCAAGATCTGGCCGGAGTCGCTGGTCCAGCTCGGCGCCCACGAGTTCACGGCGTACTTCTCGCCGATCGGCCCCAAGCCCCCGCAGCTCGACCTCCCGGTCCCCTCCACCGATCCGCCCGCTGTCGACGAGGAGGCCGAGCGCGCCGTCGCCGAGGTTGCCGCCACCCTCGACACCTCCGCCCCTGGCCCCGACGAGATCGAGCCACCTGCACCGCAATGAAGCCGGCACCCACGGGCGCCGTCTGCTGACCATGCGCATCGCCACATTCGTCACTCCGGTCGGGCTCCGGCTGCCGATTGCCGCCGACCCGCTCGACATCATCGACCACGGCGAGGCGCCCCGACATCGCCTCGCGGGCCCAGTGTTTCAGCAGAACGGGGCCCGGCTGATCCTCCGCGGTGATCCTGGCGATCCGATCCTCGTCCGGCTCCCGCGCCGCCTCTCGCGGGTCACCAGCGAGGACGCTCGCCGGTGGATCATCGGCGAGCCGCCTGCACCCCGCGTTCTCCTGCTCGCGACCCTCGACCTGATCATCGTCGAGGAAGCGCCCCGTGGCCCGGCCCTCGGCCAGCACGCCAAGGCGTTCGAACGCCGCTACCCCAGGCGAGGGGTCGGATACGCCAAGCCGCTGCCCAGGAGGCGCCGTCGCCCGACGGACGAGGAGCGCCAGGCCCTGTTCGACTACATCGCCGACAACCTCGGCGTCGACTACGAGCGCGCGCTCGGCACGCCGGTGGACACCGAAGCGGTGCGGCGCGAGGTCGAGCGCGCTGTGGAGGCCGCTGGCGCGACGCTGACCGGCCTGAAGATCGAGGGCAGGGAGGTCCGGATCCAGGTCGCCGCCCCGGTGAAGGCGATCAACTTCCGCTTGCAGGTCGGCGGCGACATCGTGGTCAGCGAGGACGCATGAGGCTCCGCGCCTTCGTCGGCCCGTCCGGCACCCCGACCCGGATCTCCAGCGCCCCGTTCGACGTCCTCGAGAACGGGGTAACCGGCGCCCGCTGGGCCGTCGCCGACCGCTCTCTCGAGGAGCCGCTGAACGACGCCAGGGCGGCGCTCCTGCGCACGCTCCAGGCTCGCACGGGCAAGCCGGCGCGGCCGCTCCGGCAGGTGCTGGTCCGTCTGCCCCGGCGGCTGTCCGTGACCCGTCGGGCGCCCGACTGGCGCGAGCGGAAGCGGCGCGGACAGCCGGTCGTCCTCAGCGCGGAGGGCCACCCGGTGACCCAGCCCTCCCGCGACCGCTTCGGCAACCCCGGCCGCACGGTCATCCGCGAGTCGTACCCGCGCGAGCCGGTCGTCCGTTCGTGGGACGTCATCCTGTGGCTGCGCGGGCAGGGCCCGACCGGGCGCGAGCACGGCCTCGACATCCGCAACGGCTGGGAGATGGTCTACCCGGGCCGTGGCCTCGGAAGGCCCAAGGGACAGCCGCGGCGCCGTCGCCCGCGGCTCCGTGGGCAGGACATCCGCTTCGAAATCATCCGCGACGGGCAGGTCGTCGACTCGGTCAGCCCCTTCACCGACATGCAGGTCACCCTCGACCACGAGGTGCTGGAGAACGAATATCTCGGCGAGACCAGCACGGCGTTCACGGACGCGTTCAAGGGCAAGGTCCTGACGCTGGAGGGCAGGGTGACGCCGCGCCCCGCGGAGGAGAACCCCGAGCTGCCGGTCCGGCTCGACCCACCGGTGGCCCGGACAGCCGACCCCGACGTGCTCACCGACCTCACCCATGTCGCGGTCATCGAGACCCCGCCCGAGTTGTGGCAGACCCGCCGCAACCCCTCGTTCGAACGCGCGGTCCTGTGCTGGCTCGCCTACTACGTCGACTGCGAGGAGTACGACCGCCGCGTGTGCACGGCTGGTCGCCACGGTCCGGGCGGCGGCATCCTCCCGTCCACCGGACCCCAGACCGCCCTTATCAACCGCTACGCCCAGCGCCGGCGCGACGAATTACAGATGGACCTCGCCCTCGCCGGGGCGGCCGGCGCCGACGAGCGCGCCAGGGCCTCCGCCTCCCGCCTCTCCCACGAGGAGCGCCTGGCCCAGCTCAATCGTGCCATCCCGCCCCTGCGCGACGAGGACATCATCCACAGCAGCTACCCCAGCCTCGTCCGCCGGTCCCTCCTCGCCGTCCGCCTCGTCTCCGACCACTACCTCGATCGCCTCTCCACCCCGCAGACCCACGCCGAGATGGAGCGCGTCGCCCGTGAGGCCGTCGGGCGCATCTTGCAGTTCTCGCCCATCACCAGCAGGGTCAACGTCGAGGTCGACCACTTCGGCCACGCGAACATCGAGCTCTCGTTCTCGCTGCGCCATGCGTCCGGTGGGTGACCTGCGACGGAGGGCCGATCCCGCACGGCCAGAGCGCAAACGCTCGCGCATCGCGCGCTTTGCGGGGATCCGATAGGGTCGAATCCTCGGTGCGTTCGGAGCGTGAAAAGCAGGCTGCGGCGACGCGGGCGCTGTTCAAGGACTGCTGGGAGAAGGGCATCCGGCAGCCGAAGGAGCTGATGCTCGTGCTCAAGCAGGGGCTGCGCAACACGCAGCACCTGGTTGCGCAGTGGAAATCCGGGGAGATGGCGAAGAAAATCGCCGCGGACCTGGCGAAGGCGGCGATCGACGGAGAGCCGCCGCCGGGGTGCGCCGAGGACCCGGCGGCGGCAGGGCGGGGATCCGTCGACGACCTCCCGCCAGATCCGGGGGTCGAGTTCGAGCACATGTCCGTGCTCCGGCGGATCATGGTCGCGCCGGCGGCGAAGCACGGCGACAAGATCCGCGCGGCCTCCGAGCTGGAGAACGCCCGCCAGTACAACCTGGAGCACGGGATCGGCGCCGGCGCGAAGAACCTCCGCCTCGAGGACTGGATGGAGATGCCGTTCGACGCGATGCCGGTGCAGGCGCGGCCGCGGTGGTTCGGCTTCCTGGCCCAGGAGATGGCCGCAGCTCGGACGCCGTGGCTGTCGATGCCGGAGACGACGCCCGAGCAGGTCGAGGTCTGGCACGCGCTGGGGCGGCAGGTGGCGGCCGAGGACGCCGTCGAGCTGGTGGTGATCCTCCGGGCGGCGCTGGTGCTGGCGAAGACGAAGGCCGACGAGCTGGCGGCGGCGCGGTCGGGTCCACCCCCCGAGATCGAGCCGGTGAACCCCGAGGACTACCTGGACCACGTGCCCGGCGGATCGAGGGGATCGTGATGGCCGGATCGCGGGAAAAAGCCCGAGGATTACGCATCGGACGGCGTTTTGTCCGAGATCGCGCGCGCCTCGGATCCGGCGCCGGTCGGATCCTGCTCGGGACAGCGTTCTGCGGCGAGATCCGAGGGTCGGATCCGGAGGTCGGATCCGGTCTGTGGTTCGACTTTTGCGGGTGGGATCAGGCGATCCTGGCAGGATCACCACGGCCGGGTGCCGGCGGCGATGTGGGCTCGGGTCAGGCGCTTCCTCGCGCCCCGCTTGGCCAGGCGGGGGCGGCGCAGGCGGTTGTTTTCGGGCGGTGGCTCGTACCGCTCGGGCATGGCGGTCTTCGCCGACAGGACGGCGAGCCAGGCGTCGCGGTAGCCGGCGCCCTGCAGGAGCTCGGCGAGCATCTGGAGCAGGTCGGCGATCTGGTCGTCGCGCATCCGGTTGAGCACGTTCTCGACGCCGACGCCGTAGAGGCGGGCGAGCTGGGTCGCGCGCTCCTCGGGCGGGACGATCTTCCCACGCTCGATCTGGACGATGTAGGAGCCGGACACGCCGATCGAGCGGCCGGCGGCGGTCGCGTTCATGCCCGCGGCGACGCGCAGGCTCCGGATGTACTCCCCGAAGCGCATGGGTCAGACCGCGCGCTTCGGGGGCGATGGGGGGCCGGTGGGCGTCGGCGGGACGGGGGCGACCTTGTCCCCGAGCAACTTGCGGATCGTGCGGGCGCCGGCGGCCATGGCCCGGCGCGCGGTCCCGCCGATGTGGGTCGCGCTGGCCAGGCGGTCGAGCTCGTCGGCGACGGCGCGGGGGTCGGAGAGGTCGGGTTCCATGCCAGTCAGACGTCGACCGGCGACAGCCCTTCACAGGTTCGAGTCGAACCCGCCGGGCCGGCGCCCGATGATGTCGTCGACGGCGTGCATGGCGATGTAGCGGTCCACCTCGGGGTCGGGCGCTGGCGGGCCGGCGGCGAGGATGCGGTCAGCGAGCGTGACGGGGCTCCAGCCGTTGGCCTCGGCGATCTTTTGGTCGAGCTCACGGGCGATGCCGCGGCCGACGTCGGCGAGCCGCTGTTCTATCGTGGGCGGCCCGACGATCGCCACCCGCTCGCCGCTCTCGACGGCGGCCTTCACCGCGAGCGCCTTCACGGGGCCGAGCTGGCGCACGAGCTTGTCCCACGGCGTGGTCGTCTCGACGGTGGCCATGCCGCTGCGGCCCGCCATGAAGTGGTACGGGACCTGTGGGCCTCGCGGCGAGCACAGGCTGCAATTCTCGGGGCCGCGGTCACGGGCGGCGGCGCGGGCCTCGGCGAGGAAGCGGGGAGCGGGGAGGGCGGTGCGCATGGTCTGTCTCTCGGGTCATGTGGGCCGCTCGACCCCGGCGTCCTCGAACGCCATGTCGAGGCAGGACGGCCAGTAGTCGCGGATCGTCTCGGGCTGGTCGGCGTTGTCGTTGCGGGTGTCCCGGGCGTAGCGGTACGCCCGGCGGAGGATGCGGAACAGGGGCACGCGGTCACGCTCGTCGAGCACCTGGCGCCACGGGCGGAGCTGTTCCATGGGTCAGGTCTCCACGATGCGCGCTCGGCCGAGCTGGAGCTTGCGGTTCGCGTCGCTGGTGTTGTCGTCGGCGTCGTAGATCAGGATGGTGCTCGCACCGCTGTCCTTGAAGTAGGCGCGCAGGGCGTGCTCGATGTGGGAGCGCTTCGTGTGCTGGTACGCCACGTTCGACAACAAATACGAGAGGTCGACCATGCTGATTTTGAGGTCGGGGCGGCCCATGAGTCAGGTCTCCGGGTTCCAGCGGACGAGGATGACGCGATGCGCGAGGCCGTCGCGCTTGCCGGTGTCGCGGAACTCCCCGCGCGCCTCGGCGTCGGCGAACTCCTCCGTGGCCATGAGGAGCCGGGCGTCGGCGAGCGGCACGGAGGCGGTGTAGTAGGGTCCGAACCCGTCGTGCTTGGCGGGGTCGGCGGGCACGGGCTGATTGCCGTTGGCGTGCATCTCGGCCGCGGCGTCGCGCAGGTGCTGGATGGTGAGGGCGTTGGCGACGACGAGGTCGCGCTGCTCGAACGGGCGCGGGCCCTGGGCGACGCGGGCGCCGAGCAGGGGCGCGGCCTTGCGGTCGGGTGGTCCTGCCCCGAGGGACAGGTAATCAGAGACAGAGCGGAAGCGGCGCATGGGTCAGGTCTCGATCGTGGTGATGCCGGTGGCGGGGTCGGAGCGCAACGCCTTCACCGAGCGGCCGTCGACGGTGACGCGCATGTCGAGGTTCCAGGCGTAGACCCAGGCCGGGAGGTCGCCCCGGGCGATGCGGTAGGTGCAGCCGTCCTTGCGCCCCTCGACGGTGCAGTCGGGGTCGACACCGCCGTCCGTCCGCCCCAGGCCCTTGATGTAGATCGTGTTGGCGCGCGCGAGGATGCTCGGGTCGTTCAACCCGAGGGCGAGGCCGGTGCCGCCGCACACCTCGCACGGAACCTCCGGCGCGCACATGCCCCCGCAGGACCCGCCGGCGCCGTTGCAGGCGGGGCAGGGCGGGCCCTTGCGGGGCTCGGCCAGCGGCTGGTCGACGGTCGCGGCGGCGAGCTCGGGGGACAGCGGCTCGGGCAAGCCGAGCATCTCCGTGGGCAGGGCGAACCCCTGCAGCGCGGCGGAGGTCAGGCCCGCGGCGTCGATGCCGGCGAGCGCAGGGGCGTCACCGGGCTGCAGGCCGAGCAGGTCGCAGACCGTGGGGTCGCTGTCGGGCGAAATGACGATCTGCGCGGCGAGACGCTGCAGGTCGTTCTGGACGACGCCGAGGGTGCGGGTCGCGGCCTCGTCGAGCGCGGCGGCCAGCTCGGGGAGATGACGACGGATCGCAGGCATGCTCCGGAGCATCACCAGCGAGGAGCCCAGCGCCCCGGTCAGGACACGCGCATCGGGCAGCGAGATCGCCACCTCCAGGCCGCAGACAAGGTGGTACGCCTCGGCGAGCGTGAGCGGGGTGCAGTGCCGCTCCGTGCGCGCGGCCTCTTGGCGGAATCGGTCGAGGCGCACCGGGTCAGCGGTGAGCCAGCGGCCGAGGGCGGTTTCGGCGAGGGGTACGGCCACAACGCCATCGGGGGGCGACTCCCAGATCTGCGAGGGCGTGACGGGGCCGCTCTCGACCTCGCCGACGATCGCCGTCTTCCAGGTCGGTCCGAGCAGCGCGGGGTGAGCCGGGTGGAACGGCGGCAGGTCCGGGGCGTCCTCGCCGATGTCGGGCTGCCCAGCCTCGTCGGGGAGCGGGGCGGCGACGGTCGCCACGACGCCGGCCTCCTCGTACAGGCGGACCGTCGGGATCGCCTCGCGGATGTGCTGGGCATCGTCGAGGCCGTTGCGGGGAAGCTGGGCGATCCGCGCCACGAACATCTCCATCGACTGGGAGAGCGACCCCGAGACCTCGGGCCCGAGCGGGTGGCGCTGGTCGGGCGGCAGGGCGAACCACGCTTGCAGCCGCTCGGTCCGGCGCCGCCACATGTCGCGGTCGGCGGTGAGCACGTCCTGCCGGACCCTCGCCTGCTCGATCTCCCGCTGGGCGTCGCGCAGGCGGCCGGTCTGGTCCAACTCCGTCTTCAGCGCGTGGCGCTCGCGGTCGAGCTCGGCGATGCGGTCGATCAGCCGGGCCCGCTCGGCGCGCAGACCCCCGAGCTCGTTCCCCTGCCGGTCCACGGTGGCCTGCCGCTTCTTCGCGGCCAGCTCTTGGTCAGCGAGGCGTTGCTGCAGGTCTTGGACCTCGGCGCTGCGGAGGCCGAGGGCTGCAGCGTCCTCACGGTGCGCCGCGGTACGCTGGGCCAGCACCTCGATGGTCTCCTCGAGGCGGCGCTGCGTGTCGGCGAACGCCTCCTTGTACTCGCGCAGGACCGTCGCGGCGACGCGGAGCAGGTCGACCAGCGAGATGTTCGGCGCCAGCCGGTCGGCCTTGTCCTCGAGGACGGCCACGAGATCGCGCCGGGCGAGCAGGAGCGGATCGCCGTCGACGAGCTCGCGGAGGGCCTGGAGCGACCGCCGGCGCGGGTCGTCGGCCGGGAGTTCGGCGTCGATGCGCTGGTGGAGCGCGAGGAGTTCCGCGCGCAGCTCGGCGTTGTCCTCGCGGCACAGGATCCGCACCCCGGTCGAGAACTGCAGCATGAGGTCGCCGATCTCGCGCATCCGGGGCATGCGGCTGTCGGCGAGCAGGAGCAGCCCGTGGGCGAGGGCGCCCCGGATGAGGGTGTCGTGCGCCACGTCGGGGCCGTCCGGCGCGGCGCGGACGAGCTCGCCGAGCAGGTCGCCGGCAGGGCTCCGGACCTCGACCCCGTAGGCGGCGACGTCGTCAGCCGAATGGAGGCGGCGCTGGCGGGGCTGGTCGAGGAGCAGGGTGGCGGCGAGCCGCAGGAGCTCGGGGAAGTCGGTCAGGGGGGCCATGGCCGGGGTGGACGCAGGCGAGGCCCGCGGGCTTCATCGGCGGCGCCGACGGTCCGGCTTCCCGCGGCCGAGCATGCGCAGCCGGGCGATGAGGCGCTTCTCCGCGGCGGCCATCTCGACCTTCCACTCGGCCGGGTTCTCCTGCCCAGCGGTCCGGAGCCGACAGCGGGTCTCCTCGGGGATCTGCTCGTACAGGCAGAACCTCGGGTCGCGGGCGTGGCTGGTGACGTAGCCGCGCCCCGAGTAGGTCAGGGTGACGGGCTCGCCATGGACGCGGATCTGGGTCGTGTCGCCCATGGTCGACGAGGACGGCGCCAGCGCGCGCGGGCTTCAATAGCCCTTCGGGTTCAGCGTCAGCTCGACCATGCTCACCGCCGGCGGGCCGTCGTCCGTGTAGAAGCGGACCCCGTCGACGGGCCGGTCGTTCACCACGAGGCCCATGCCCTGGGCGGGCCGGTAGGACAGGGACGAGGCCGGGAAGCGGATGACGCCGCTCTCGACGTCGGCGGTGATGGTGGTCGCGGCCTCGCCGCGGATGATGCGGATGCGCTGGCGGGGCATGGGTTAGAACCTGCTCCGCTCGGGGAAGGCGCGCGCCGAGACCGTGCCGGGGGCGAAGCGCTCGCCGATGGGCGAGTTGAAGGTGCGAACGACCCGCTCGTCGCGCGCACGGGCGAGGCGCTGGCGGACCTGCCACCAGCGGGCCGCGAGCACCATCATGGCGAACACGGCGAAGCCCGCGAGCGGGGCGAGGAAGGTCAGGTCGGCGGGGGTGTCAGGGGCGCGGACGACGTCGAGCAGCATCGGGCGACACTACCCGCCGCGGAGGCGGGAAGCGATCCGCGCGGCCTCGCCGGAGCGCAGGTTCCGGAGCAGGCGGGGGAAGCCGACGGGCTTGCCGGTCCTGGCGTCGTAGGTCGTCACCACGCTCTCGTCGTGGCTGCCGGGCCGGGCGCGGTCGACCCCGACGACGGCGCCCGGCGGGAGGACAACGCCAGCGGAGCCGGAGCGGAAGGGCTTGGTCGGGTCGGTCACCTGGCGACGGTAGCACGCCGCCGCTGGTGCGGACCGCCCGCGCAGGCGATCGGTCACCATGGCCGACCCCTGCCCACACCTCGACGACTACATCCACGCCCCGCACCTCGACCGGGAGCAGACCATGGCTGACGGCACCCTCTACACGCCCGACCTGCCGTTCGGCGACATCAAGCTCGCCGGCGTCGCCGACCTGTTCGCCCGGCGTGCCTGCGAGGACGCCGACCTGATCGTCCGCGCCCGGACCGACCCCAACGCGTTTGTTGAGGCGGTCGCTCGCATCGAGGGCCAGGTGTGGATCGGCAAGCAGGCCGCCGCGCACCGGATGTGGCACGACCACTTCACCCGCGCCGGCGCGATGGGGGGCGCGTCGATGGCCGTGCTCCTGTGCGCCGTCTCGCACGGGAAGTCGCTGCAGATCCACCGCTGGCGGGTCCTGTGGGAGCTCGGCAAGAACCCGAACCTGCGCGTGCTCTTGATGAGCGCGACCTCGCAGCTCCCCGAGAAGATGCTCTCCGGCATCAAGGCGGACATCGAGCACAACCCCTTCGTCCAGGCCGTGTTTCCGCACCTGCGGCCGGGCCGGAAGGCGGGCCAGCAGCGCTGGTCGAACGACGCGATCCACGTCGACCGCCAGGACAACCTGACCGACCCGTCGATCGAGTGCGCGGGGCTGACCACGAAGATCCTCGGCTCCCGCAAGGACTTGATCGTCATCGACGACTTGCTGAACACGGAGAACACCCTCACGCCGTACATGCGCAAGCAGGTGTGGGACCGGGTCCAGGCCGAGGCGCTCTCCCGCCGCCCGCCGCACCTCCCGAGCCGGGTCTGGTTCTTGGGACATCCGTGGACCGAGGACGACGGGCTTGCGCAGGCGTGCCAGCAGCCCGGCGTGCGGGTGCTCCGCGCCGGCGCCCGCGTCCAGCGCAACCAGCGGGGCCGCATCATCACCAGCGCTGACGTCGGACCCGACGGCTGGAACGAACTGCTCGGCTGGGTCCCGCTGCTCCCCGAGCTGTGGACGAAGGAGGCGCTGTCGCAGCGCATCGCGTCGCTCGGCTGGGCGAGCCGCTTTATGATCGACTGCCTGTTTATGAAGCGGGGGGCGATGGGGTTCTCCCCGGAGGCGCTGGGCCTCGCGTTGATGAACGGCCGGGGCGTCCCGTTCGTGCACTCGTGGAACCCGATCACCACGGGGTGCGAGACGTACACCGGCGTCGACCTCTCGACGGGCGAGGGCGAGGACCAGACCGTCATCCTCACCGCGGCGAAGATCCCCTCGACGGGGCGCCGGCGCATCCTCGAGATCCAGGCGGGGCGCTGGACCGGCCCGGAGATCGTCGAGCGGCTCCACGACGTGTACCGCCGCTACAAGTCGACGATCGCTGTCGAGAGCAACGGCGCGCAGAAGTACATCCGGCAGTTCATCCGCGACGACGCCGCGTTCATCACCCCGGTGCTCGACCACCACACGGGCACGAACAAGCACGCGCTCAACTGGGGCATCAAGCACATGGAGCTGGAGCTGGCGGCGCCGGGGCGGTGGATCTTCCCGCGCCCGCAGGACATCCACGAGCCGACCTCCGAGGAGATGCGCCTGCTCGTGGATGGTGCGCTCGCCTACTCTGGCGACCTCAAGCACACCTCCGACTTCCTCATGGCGTGGTGGATCTGCTGGTTGGCCATGGCGAAGGACGAGGGCGTGTCGCTCAAGTAGCTCAGGCGATCCGCGCCTCGACGCCCAGGTGCTTGAATACCTGGGAGGAGAACCGCCAGATCACCGCGAGCTCGCGGTCGTCGCCAGCGCCATCGGTGGGCAGGCTGTCGGCGGTGCGCTCCGCTGCGGCGACGATGTCCGAGCGACGGTAGTCGCGGCCGAAGACGGCGTCGCGCTGGAGGTTGGCGTAGGTAAAGGCGTCGCGGTCGACGTGCTTCTGGTCGTGGTCGTTGAGTAGCATGGCCGGGAGACGGCCGAGGCCGCGCGCCGATTCATGTCCCTCCGAACAGGCCGAGCTGCGGGACCGCGAGCTCGGCGAGGAGTTCGCGGACCGCGGAGCGGGCGGCCTCGAGGTCGTCGAGCTCGAAGCGCCCGCGCACCAGCCCGACGCACTCCCGCCCGCAGCGGGAGACGACGGCGCGGAACTTGCCTCGGCCGTCGACGAGGACGTGCGCCCGGTGACCGTTTTCGACGGTCTCCTCGACGCAGCCGTTCGCGCCGGCGGGCATGAGCAGGGCCTCGGCGCTAGGCCACCCGACAGCGCGGGCGAGCGCCTCCAACATCTCGACCGCGCCCGGCTCGATCTTCGGCGGCTCGTAGGCGCTGCTCTGCTTGCCGCCACGCCCGGTCACGACGCGGCCTTCGCGGTGGCCTCGACCCGGTCCGCGGTCTCGATCATGCGCTGGACCGCGGCGGTGACGGCCGGGTCGCTGGCGAGTTTGTAGACCCGGCGCGGGTGTCCCTGGCGCTCGGGCGGGAGGTCGGTCTCCTGCAGGCGGCTCGTGGCCTTCACGTCGCGCTCCAGCTCGCGCAGGGCCTCGCTGACGGCGCCGTGGTGCACGGGGTGGTCGTGCTCGGTGATCCACTCGGCGATCTCGAGGACGGTGCCCTCGTGGTGGGTCACGAGGTAGCGGTGGGCGAGCGGTAGGGCGCGGCGGATGGCGCGGGCCTGGAGCAGGTAGCTGACGGCGACGAGGGTGAGGCTCGCCCCGGCGAGGACGAGCACGACGATGATGGCGGCGGTCATGCCCGCGAGACGGCCCGCCGCGGGCGGGCATTCACAGCCGGGACCACGAGTAACAGGTGATCAGCCGGCTCCAGCGGGCGTCCTCTGCGACCGTGACGGACAGGCCGAAGGCGCGGAGCTGGTCCTGGTAGAGCGCGGTGACGTGGTCGGGGAACGAGCACAGGGCGAGCCCCGTGGCCTCGGCCGCCTCCGCCGGCACCCCGCGCAGCGTCCGGACCGCGGCGACGTGCTCGACGGCCTTGTCCTGCAGTTCCTTGGCGAGCACCGCGTCCTCCGACTTGCCCGCGCGCTCGGCGGCGAGGAAGCGCGCCGGGTAGAAGCGGTCGGGCTCGCGGTCGGCCCAGATGTCGGCGGCGCCGAGGTTGGCGTCGGGCCCGAGGATGACGTGGTCGGCGGCACAGGCGATGACGGTCCCGCTGGACCACGCCTCGTCGGGGACGCGGACGACGACCCGGCCGGGGTGCTGCGCGAGGCAGCGCGCGACCTGGAACGCGCCGTCGCTGTGGCCGCCGCGGGTGTCGAGGACGAGGATCAGCTCGCGGCCGACCGGGACCTCGCGGATCCGCCGGCACAGGCCGAACGTGTGGCGGCGCTCGATCGCGCCGGTGAAGACGAGGATCTTCGCCCCCAGCTCGCGCTCCAGCCGGCGCCGGATCCACCGGCCCTCGACGAGCATCCGGCGGCCGATCAGCCGGGTCCAGAAGCGCTCCCACGGCACGAGGAAGGCGAGGGCGACCAGCAGGACCAGCGGGGAGAAGGTGACGTGCACGGCCGGCACCCTGCCCGCCACGGGCAACGAATACAACGCGCGGGCGCGCGGTCTGACGGCGATGCAACCGCTACACGAACGCCTCCAGCGCGCCGCCGACAAGCTGCACGACCACTACTCCCCCGGCGAGCTCGCTGTCCGCGACGCCGAACCCCTCCTCCGCGAGGCGGCGGTTGAGCTCGCCCGGAAGTCGCCCCTCGCGGAAGTCGAGGCCATCCTGGCGAAGCGGCCGCTGGAGATTCCGCCGGGCTACACGATCGAACGCGTCGGCAACGGCGGTCACAAGTGGATCTGCAGGGTCCGCAGCGCGAGTTGCAGTGCGTGGAGCGCAATCGACGCGATCCGGGCCGCGCAGCGCGACGCCGCAGAACACCCGGAGCAGCCCGCTGTGCAGCCCTCCGGGGGCTTGATTTACGAGGACCTGCTGGAGCTGGCCGACGACATCGAGCTCAACCTCGGCAACACCGTCGAGCCCGAGGCCGCGCGCCAGAACATCGACCTGTTCCGCCGAGCCGCGGCGATCGTGAGGGTGCACGAGACCGGCGAGCGGACCGCGACCGTGTACGACCCGCTCACGAACGGGTTCGTCGAGAAGACCGTCCACGGCTGCGCGCCGGTGACTCGCGAGCGCATGGGCAAGGACGGGCACAGCATCTACGTCCACAAGCATGACTTCGAGGAGCTGACCGACCACCTGCGCCCTGGGCCGCTCCGCCACGCCCAGGCCGTCGCCGAGGTGCTGTGGCACACCCTCCGCCGGGTCGGCGAGCTCGACCCGCTCAACTTCGGGAGCGGCGCCGAGTTCGAGCAAGAGGTGCTGCGCCTCGCCGCTCGCCGGACCAGCCTGATCGCCGACCTCCCGCGCGACGAGCGGATCAGCGACGGCGCCTGGCTCGGCGCGCACGCCCCCGAGCTGGTCGACAGCCGCTTCGTCGACATCGCCTACATGGCCGACCCCAACCGCACCGTGTTCCGCTTCGAGGGCCTGCCCGACGTCGCCCTGCTCGACGCCGACGCCCAGAAGATGACCCGCCACTACCTCGCCAAGTCGTTCACCGGCGTCACCCAGCCGCCCGATCCGGACCGCGGCCAGGTCGCCTCCGACATCGAGGTCAACCCCGACTCGCCGCTGGCCGCCCGCCTCGAGGCCGCCGCCGAGAACGTCGTCACCATGATGGAGTTCTCCGGCGGGAAGGCGGGCCTGCCCGAGCTCATCCGCGAGGCCCTCACGCACTCGGTCGCCACCATGGCCGAGGCCGCCGAGGAGCTGCGCCGGCGCGAGCTGTTCTGGCTCATCGACGAGTTCGACGCCCAGGACCAGCGCCGCGGGTTCGCCGTCCCGTCGACCCCCCGCATCGACGCGGCGATGCTGCGGTGGGCGACCTCGTTCGAGGCCATCGCGGCCCTCGAGGAGAAGCGGGCGCCGCTCGCCGACCCGCTGCAGACCCCGGAGGGGAACGGCCTGCGGTGGCGGCGCGACCTCACCCGCGACGACCTCGACGAGATCGTGGTCGAGGACGGCGAGAGCGTCCGGGTGCGCTTCCTGTCCGAGTACGGCGTCCGCCGGCTGGTCCAAGCGATCGACCGCCTCACGGAGGGCGAGTCGCTCTACCTCGCCGGCGGGGTGCTGGCGACCTGCTACCACGACGAGGACGAGCGGGAGTCGACCGACCTCGTCAACCTGCGCGAGCTGGCCATGGACCCGCAGTTCGGGGAGGAGTGGGTCGGCGAGGAGGCGGCCGCGCACGACGTGGAGGCCGAGCGCCAGCGGCACGAGGAGAACCTGCGCGACCACGAGGAGTTCGCCAGCAGTACGGACCCGCCGAACCAGCCGCAGACCCTCGCGGCGATCTACGCCCAGCATGGCTGGACGCTCCACCTCACCGCCCAGCGCGTCCACCTGCTCGACGAGATGGGCGTGATCCTGTGCGACCCCGGCGCGCTGATCAAGGGCGTGCGGATCGAGCCCGAGCAGCTCGGCGACGAGATCGGCCGCGAGCTCTGCGGGCTGTGCTGCGCGACGGCGAACGACCGCATGGCGCAGGGCTGAAACGCTCGGCCCCGACCTGCTCGCGCAGGCCGGGGCCTTTTTATGGGTAGGTGAAGCGGGGGCTGGGTTCGAACCAGCGATCTCCGAGCGGCTGCCACGGTGAGCTATCCCCTGCTCTACCCCGCTTTCCAGACGGTAGGACCGGCAGGCCGAACCGTCAAGCCCGCGGTGAGGGCGGCGTGGAGGCCGTGGAGCTCCCGGAGCTGGTGATCGGGGAGGTCGGCGGCGCGGACCCGCTTGCAGGCGTGGATGACGGTCGAGTGGTCCTTCCCGCCGAAGCGCATGCCGATCTGCGGGAAGGACATCCCGAGCAGGACGCGGGCCAGGTACATGCCGATCGCCCGCGGCCCCGAGATCGACGGCGGGCGCCGGGTGCCGCGGAGGTCGGCGACGCGCAGGCGGAAGCGCATCGCCACGGCCTGCTGGATGTCGAGGATCGTCACGGCTGGCCTCCCCGGCGCTCCGCCGCGGCCTGCAGGTCGACCGCGCGCGGGCGGCGGAGGTCGAGGGCGTCGGCGAGCTCGCGGGCCTTCCTGCCCTCGACGAATCTCGAGTACCCGGCGATCGTGATGGTCGCCCCGCCGCGGCCGCCGTTGAGCTTCGGCTCGAAGGTGAGCGGCGACTCGTCGTCGGCCGACATCATCGCGAACAGGACCCGACGGGTCTCCGGGTCGGTGAGCACCTTCTCGACCAGCTCGTGCACGTCCTGGGGTGCGGCGAGGGTTATGCCGCCGCGCCGGTGGACCTCGCGGGCGAATTGGTGACCGAGCAGCGCCCGCGCGGCGCTGTGGGCCTCCGTCGAGCTCGCGCCGTACTTCGCGCGCGAGAGCACCTGGATCACCTCGGGCTTCTCCAGCTTGCCGTCGACGATGCGCACCCCTCCCGGCGGGCCGTCCTGCCAGGTCAGCACGACCTCGATGCGGCCCTGGATGTGGGCGGCGGCCTGCTCGAACGGGCCGCCCGGCTGGGCGTAGCTGTTCCCGCTCCAGTTGCCGGTCCAGCGCAGGTCGGTGACCTCGACGAAGCCCTCCGCGTCGGGCTCGTAGGTGAGCAGGTCGCGGAGGTAGCAGCCCTCGGGGAGGTTGTCCTTGTTCGCGGCGACCACTGCGGCGGCGTCGGCGAGGCGCATGCGCGCGTCGGAGTAGAGGGTGTCGACGGAGACGATGTTCGTGCTCATGCCGAGACAGACGCCGCCGACACGGCGGGCTTCACCCGTGGAGGCGGATCAGCCGTTGCGCAGCATCGTCGGCGAGTTCCGCCCCGATGGTCGTCTGCAGCTGGCGGAGCTCGTCGGAGCGCTCGATCTCGGCCTCGCTGCGGGGATCGATCGACCGGGCGACGGCGCGGGCGAGGTAAAGCGCGAGACCAGCGCGGGCGGTCTGGACGTTGACGGTCTCGTTGGCGAGCTGGATGTCCGTGAAGGGAGCGATCAGGTGCTCGCCGCCAGGGCGCTGGAGCATCGCCGCCGCCAGATCATCGTCGAGCTCGGCGATCCGGGCCTCCATCTCCTTGTAGATGACCCGGTCCCCGACCCGGAACGGGCCCGCGTCCAGCACGGCGTTGTCGCGGCGAGCGGCCTGGATCGTCGCCATCGCCGCCCGCGCCGGCGCCGTCGACAGCATGACGTGGAGCGCCTCCCACACGAGGACAAGGGCCGGGCTCGGCTCCTCGGCCTTCCCGCTCGTGTCGCGGGGCTGCTCGGGCGGAAGGAAGCCGACGAGGGCCTCCACGGCCGAGGCGGCGAGCAGGTTGGCGAGGGCGGCGCGCCCCTCGTCCTCGCGCACGCCAGCGCCCTCGCGCACTGGGTCGGGCTGGGCGAGTTCCAGCTGCGACAGCCGGGCGCCCGGGCAGCCGAGGGCGCGGGCCAGGTCGCCCATGCTCAGGCCCGCCTGTTCACGCAGCGCGCGGAGGTGGGGCCCGAACGCGGCGAGGCGCTCGGCGACGACATCTTGGTCGCGCGAGAGCCGGAGCTGCGCGGCCTGGCTCCGGTCGAGGCGCCCCCATGGCCGGGCCAGGATGCTGGTGGTGATGGCGACGAGCTGTCCCTGCGGACATGCCAGGTGCGAGCCGTCGAGGACGTAGGAGATCACCGCGGAGGGGTCGCGGTCCTCGATGGCGTGCTCAGGGACGCGGGTCACGACGAGCGTGCGCCGCCGGTCGGGCGTCATGTACACGTCGTCCTCGACGGGGGCGAGGGGGTTGGGGAGCTTGCTGCAGTCGATGTGCATGTCGCCGTGGACGCCGGCGGCGGCCGTTCAGTTCAACACCCGTTCCGGTGCCTGCTCGACCCGGACATGCAGGTACCGCCCAGCCCAGACCGCGTCGCCGGACTCGATGGCGGCCTTGAACTCGTCGTCGAGCTCGACCCCCTCGGCGCCCTCGAGGAGCAGGGTCACGAACTCGCCGGTGTGCCCGTCGAGCGGCTGCGGGGCCGATCCCTGCGCCATGGCCAGGCGGACGCTGTCGAGGGCCACGGACCACGGGAGGACGTACCCGCGGCCGTACTTCGGGGCGGGCAGGATGGCGGAGCCGACGTCGTCGTGAACCGGGTCGGGCAGCTCGGGCAGACCGCCAGCGAGCCGGCTGGCGGTCCCGCGGCGCTGACGGAGGTCGGCCGCGGGGATGAGGGAGAGGTGCGGGTGACCGTTGATGGTCAGGCTGCGAGCGAACGCGGCGAGGTCGGAGACGTGGCGGTACTTGCCCATGCCGCCGTAGACGGGCCGCGCGCAAGCGCCTTCATCCGCGCATCGAAAGCGTCCACCGCGGCTTCACCAGCTCGGCGGGGACCTCCATGAGTGCGCAGAATTTGGCGAGCTGGTCGTCCCACCCCTCGCCGATGACGAGATCCTCGGGCTTGAGGACGCGCTCGCCGAAGCCGCCGTGATCGTCCTCGGAGCTGCAGGACTTGTCCGACGCCTTGATCACCGCGTAGACGACGAAGTCCTCCTGATCACCGCTACCCATCTCGAGGAGTTCGCACCCGAACGAGGCGGCCTCGATCAGCGCCTGGCACTCGCGCAGCATCACCGTGACCTTGGCGTCGGCCTCCTTGTCGTTCGGGTCTTTGCTGTTGAGCAGGCCCCGCCAGTCGGGCAACGTGTGGCCGAGCGCTTTCAGGCGCTCCTCGACCCCATCGTGGGTGTCGACTTCCGGGCCGAGAGGAAGGGTGGTGTCGGCGTCGCGTCCGGTGCGCTGGATGCGGACGCCGTAGAACAGGTGTGCGGTGGCTTCGTAGAGGGACATGCCCTCCAGACGACCGGGCCACCGGCCTGTTCATCGTCGCAGGACGAAGCGCTCGAAGTCGGCGAGTTCCTGCGGGGTCGGCTCGACGATGCCCTGCTCGATGCGGTGCCAGCGGACCGTCGAGACGGGCATGAGGCGGGGCACCTCGTACAGGGTCACCCCGGCGGCCGCGCGGGAGGCGGCGAGCTGCGCGGCGCTCACGCGACCTCGGCCGCGAGCGAACCGGGCTCGGGACCGGGCGGCAGGTCGGGGTTCGTCGACGCCTTGGCCGGCTCCGCGGGCTTCGGCGGCTCCGTGGACAGCTTGATGGTCTCGCCGATGAGCTTCAGGCCGGCGTCGTCGGGCTTGAGGCCGTCGAGGTGCTTCATAAGCGCCTGGCCGGACGGGAGGCCCGCGGCCTTGGCGAGCTTGTCCATGAGGGTGCGGGCGAGGGCGTGCTCGGGGTGGGGTTCCTTCGTCATGGCCGACCTCTACCACAGGACGTGTAACCAGCCGGGCGCCCCGGGCTCGAAGCCGACCAGCTCGGCGCAGTCGCGGAGCCGCGTCCGCCAGGTCCCGTCGATGTCGAGCTTCAGCGCGGCCTCGGCGGACCACTGCTCGCTGTCGAGCCGCTGGATCGACTCGCGGATCGCCAGGAACACGGTCCGGCCGCGGTTGGGGTCGTGGTCCTCGTCGTCGGGCAGGGTCCCGTGGTCGTGGCTCACCACCAGACTGCACCCGCCCAGGATCTTCTGGGCCTCGTCCTCCCAGGCGTGCTGGGGCGCCCACATGCGGGCGTGCTCCGCGTCGGTCGGTTGCCCGACCTCGTGGCGATCGACCTTCCTCCGGTACTCGAGGTACTCGGCGGTCAGCGGCGGCTCGGGGCCGAGCCGCCCGAGCTCGACGAGCCGCTGCGCGAGGGCCTTGCCCTCGTCGCCGAGCTCGACCGCGTCGAGGAAGTTGCTGTTCATGCCCCGCGGGCCGTGGACCCGGAAGCCGTAGAAAACTGCCGAAAATGCTGTCCGCATGCTCCGGAGACGGCCTCCGCGGGCGGGTGTTCATCCCGGCCACTTCGCCATGCGCAGCCGGGTGGCCCCAAAGCACAGGCGGACCCGCGAGCTCCGCGTCGTCTCCAGCGGGGTGAGGTCCAGCTCCGACGCCGCGCCGAGGACGGCGGTCACGAACCGGCGGGTGATGACCTGCAGCGCGACCGAGAAGGCGCCCATGCCGAACGGCATGCCCGCGCCGGCGAGGTCGACGGCGACGTGGTGCCCACCGGGGCACAGGTCGCCGAAGTCGTCCTCGGGCGAGTCGAGCTGGAGGCCGGTGCGGCCGAGCTGCGGGATGTAGCGGTCGGCCTCGAGGATGAGGAGCGGCATCGGGTGCGCCGTCGCCAGCGCGCGCTCGATGCGGCGGGCGAAGTGCGCGTCGCGGAAGGTGAGAGCCGACATCGCGACCATGGGGAGGGCGTCGACGACGGGGCCGAGCAGGGTCAGGTAGGTGCCGGCGAGGTAGGGGCCGAGCGAGCCGTTGAACTCGGCCGGCGGTCTACAGTCCGCGATGGCGCCGAGGAGGCGGAGCTTCGCGGCCCCGAGCTCGCTGTACCGGCAGGACCACCCGCGCAGGCTCGGCAGGAGCAGTGGGATCGTCGCGGCGGCGCGCTGCCAGGAGATCGCCACCGCGTGGATGCCCCGGATGGTCTGCTGGTCGGCCCGGCAGACCGCGTCGAGCATCCAGCCGAGGGCGGCGTCGCGGAGGGCGGGGCCAACGTCGCCAAGGCGGTCGGCGAACGGCCGGAGCGCGGTCCTGGCGTGATAGTTCGGGTCGCCCTCCGCGGCGATCTTCTCGACCTGCTCCAGCACCGCGGCGCGGACGGCCTTGTACATGAGCGGGCGCAGCGGGTTCGACGTGCCGAGCCAGTCGAGGAAGCGGTCGGCGCCGGCGAGCGGGAGGCCGGCGTCGAACACGTCCTCGGCGAACTCGCGGGCGCTGACGACCGGCACGAGGTGGTGCACGGGGTGCCGGAAGGACCAGCGCTGGCCGAGCTGGCGACCGGCGACGGTCAGGCGCTGCGGGTCGCGCAGGTAGAGGAGGCGGCCGCCGGGGAGGCAGGGGAAGTCGTCATGGGGGTACATCGGTCGTTCCTGGTGCGCTCGATGCCGGCCTTGTCGGAGAGGAGGTCGAGCTGGGCTTCGTGGAGCAGGGCGATCACCTCGAGGCGGTCGAGGCGACGCAAAAACGGGCCCACCACAGGGAGGGCCCGCACGGCGACGGACAGGAGGACTCGAGGGCTCATGCCCCCGAGACGGGGGCGAACGAGCCAGGATTCACAGCCGCGGCCGGGAACTCGAGGAGTAGTCCGCGGGTACCCGCCGCGTGCCGAGCGGCGACCTCATCGGGCGGCACGACGAGGTCGGCGAGCGTCGTGGCCTCACGGCCGGACTCGTCGGCGAGCCACGCCTTGGCCAGCATGGCGCCGCTCTCGTCGCGGTCGAAGCGGACGACGACGCGACCCACCGGCTTGCTGGTCACGAGCCGCACAGCAACGTCGCGCAGCGCCAGGAGCAGCGAGATCGGCCGGATGTCCTTCGGCTCGATCAGGAAGGGCAGGTTGGCGCAGGCCGCCGCCATCTCCGCCAGTTCGGAGCGCCGCGCCGACTCGCCCGCGAGGAAGCGCTGGCCCGCCTCGTGGAGGTCGCGCTTCAGCCCGATGACCGTGTTCCGGACGTCCGACGCCCAGACCATCGGGTCGCCCTTCGGCGGACAGCCCGCGGTGAGCAGCGCCTTGCGCATGAGGTCGGCCGCCGAGAGCGCCTCGTGGAGGTGGACCAGCGTCTTGCGGTGCTCGTCGCGCTCGTCGACCGCAGGCGCGGCCTCGTCGGGGAGGCGGACGTCGACGGTGAACACGGTGGTCACGCTCTCCAGACCCCGGACGCCGGTGACGATGTAGGTGCCGGGCACGTCGGCGACGATCGCCGCGGCGGCGCCGCTGTCGTCGGGGATGAGCCTCGACGTGGAGCCGTCCGGCCGCCGCTCCAGCTTCCAGACCACGCCCTCGTCCCACCGCGCGGACGGGCGTCGGACCCGGACGAGGGCGCCCTGCTTCACGCCCTCGCGGTTGTCGCCCAGGCCGATGTCGACGATCTCGACCTGCTCGGCGGTGACCGGCGGGCTGATCTGCGCCTCGAGGCGTTCGCGGTGGCGGGCGCCGATGGCGAGGGCCTCCCGCATCTCCTGGTTGCGCTGGAGTTGCTCGCGGAGCCAGCCGACGCGGTCCAGGCCAGCGCTGGCGCCGAACTCGGAGCACAGCGAGTTCAGCGCGGTGCTCTCTTCGTCGTAGGATCGCTGCAGCGCATCGAGCTTCGCGCTGATCGCGGCGTGGCCGTCGGAGGCGGCGTTGGCCACCCGCCAGGCGGCGTCGCGGTCGCCCTCCAGCCGCTTGATGTCCTCCTCGAGGGCGTCGAGCCGTGAAGCAGCCGACGCTGCGGTCGGGCCAGTGCGGCGCTCCAGCCGCTTGATGTCCTCCTCGAGGGCGTCGAGCGCCTTGGAGAAGTCCTGGTGGTGCGGGTAGCCGGAGGTGAAACTTTTGACGAGGAGTCGGAGACGGTCGGTCAGCATGGTCCGCGTGGACGCCGGCGCCCCCGCCGGTGTTCATTTGAATGCGCGCCAGCCGCGCTGCGTCCGGGGCCGATCAACCAGCCGAGGTAGCCTGACCCCATGTCGTCGACGACCGAATTTGTCCCGCCACGCGCCAAGATCGAGATCACGGAGCACGCCTTCAACCGGGCCCGCGACCGGCTCGGCCTCACGAAGGCCGCCGTCGAGTTCGCGGCGCCGCGGGCGAAGCGGGTCGACGCGTACAAGGACGGCCTCCGCCTGTGGCGGATCGACAAGGGCTGGCTCGCGGTGCACGAGATTTTCCTCGAGGGCGGCCAGCACTTCCGCGCCGTCGTGGTCACCGCGATCGACGACAGCATGCTGGCCGGCTGGGCCCCGCGGTCGCCGGCGGCCTACACCCCGCCGAAGCGCGGGCGCCCGCCGCAGCGGTCCCGTCGCAGCTCCAGCTGGTGGGCCGCAGCCTGACCCGAGAGACAGGCTGGTGAATGTCCGCCAGGCGGTCACCGTCCGCAGGACATGAATCGACCACCTCCCGACCATGCCGCCGCCGCGTGCGACGACGGCCTCAACTTCTGCCTGTACGAGACGTCCGGCGTCTCCTGCCCGACCGCGCCGCCGAACATCGGGAACATGGGCGTCGTCACGCTCGGGCCGCCCGACGCGAACGGCGACCGCGTGTTCGTCAGCCGCCGCCCGTTCACCGAGGTCGAGCTCGCCGGCCTGTGGGCGGAGCACAACGCGCGTCACAGCCTCGCGGCCTGACCGAAAGGACACATGGGCGAATACGCAGACCTGGCAATTGCACGAGAGCAACGAGAGCGCGGGCGGGAGCTCATGCGCCAGCACGACCGGATGACCCCGGCCGATCGCCGCGCCGCCGACGAGGCCGACCGCAAGGCCCAGTCGGAGGTGTGGGACGCGGCGTTCAAGGCCGCACAGGAGCGCAAGGCCGAGCTCGACGAGGCCGGTATTATCATCACCCTGCACAAGGGCCGGATCGAGGCCAAACACGGCGCGGAGGTGCTCGGCACCTGGTACCCGCACAAGCGGGGGATGATCGGCAGGTTCGGCTGCCCGCGGATGGCCGCGGGCGAATGGGCCAGGCGGGTGCTCAAGATGGCCCGGAAGTCCAAGCCTCGGGCCACCGAGGGGTGATGAAGCCGCTGAACGGCGAGAAGACGCACCCGCTCTCGCGGCATGCCCAAGACGTCTTGGGCCGCCTCGAGGCGGGACCGCTCCCGCGGCAGGAGATCAATCCAGGGGTGGCGAATCGGCTTCTACGAGGTGAGCTCGTCGAGGAAGTCATGCTCCCCAGCCCCTACAAGACCCACTGCGGTCGCGACATCCCGCACCTGCGCATCATGGCGGCGGCGCGACCCGACCAACGTGCACCCGGCAGTCGTACTCGGTCCGCGAGCAGCACACCTCGCCGGTGACGACCTCGCCGGCGGGGCCGGTGGCCTCGAACAGGGCGCCCCGGTCGGGCGCGCAGCTCGGCGCCCAGCCGAGGACGTGGATCTCATCGTAGCCCTCGTCGAGCAGCGCGTGCTGGACCGACCGGGGGTTGGGGACGCAGGCGGCGAAGGCGAGGAGGACGGCGGCGCGCACGCCGACCCTCTACCGCGCCGCCCACCCCGCCGTCTGGAGCGAGGGGTTCGCCGGGTCGACGGCGCGGGCGATCCAGCCCTTCGGCGGGTCCCCGGCGAACGCGGCAAGCATGAGGCGGGCGACGCCGCGGATCCGCCGGGTGCCGTCGCCGGCGTCGAGGGACACGAGGAGGCGGCCCTGTTGTAGCCGCGCGCGCAGGCAGATCGGGGACAGGTGGCGCTCGTGCGTGGCGCCGTCGCGCTCGACCTGCAGGACCCGGGGGACGCGCCGCACCCGGCCGCGGTCGCTGACCTCGTAGCGCGGGAAGCCGGGGCAGGCGGCCCAGCGCTCGACGGGGATCCCCGGGAGGTGCTCTTGCACGCCCAGAGGGTACTGAATCGGCGGCGCCGCTGCAGCGTCTGCCGGGGATGCACCGCTACCAGTTCCGCGGCGTCCTCGGCGTCGCCTGCATGATGGCCGGGCTCGGCGTCGACGCCCTGCCGCCGCCTCGCCCGCGCGCCCCTGAGCCGACCGTCGAGGAGATCGAAGCACTCGCCCAGCGCTGCATCGCCGCTGGCATCGACATCCTCGCGCTCGGCGAGCGCTCTCGAGGTGACGGCCGCGAGTTCAAGCGGCTCGCCGAGCGCGAGCTGGCGATCCTCGACGTCGCCCGCAGCTCGACGATGAGCGCCCAGGATGTCCGTGACGAGGTCGAGCGGGCCGAGCTGACAGCCGCGGCCGACCGCGCGCGCGGTGAGCTCCACCGGCTCGCCTACCCGAAGCGGCGTCCGGGTCGGCTGGTGCGGGACGCCCGGGAGGCGGCGGGGATGAGCCTGCGCGAGCTCGCCAGCGCCGCGGGCCTGGCCCCGGTCGACCTCGGGGACATCGAGCGGTGCGTGGTGCTGGCCGACGCGCCGACCTGGGCCCGCCTGCGGGAGGCCCTGCCCGAACTTCCCGAGGAGCAGCCGGAGAGCACCCCGCTCCCGCGCATCACCGACGTCACGCTTCACCACTCCGCGCTCGACACCGGCCATCCGATGATCCGCCGCACGATCGAGGAGGCCCAGCGGCGCGAGGCGGAGACCGAGCGCCAGCGGTACATCGATCGCTTCCTGCACCCCGCCGGCCGGTGTACTTGCGGTGGGGGCGGAGCGGGCACCTGCGCGTGGTGCAAGATGGACCAGGCGCGTCAGGCCGAGGAGGAAGCGGCGGAGAAGGCCCGCGCGGCGACCCTGGAGGCTCGTCGGAGCCGCCGGCCCGCGCAGGCTGAGCAGCGGCGGGCGAAGGCCCGCAAGACGAAGCGGAGGGGATTTTGAGACCTCGGCACGCTCGGCGCGGGTCGCCCTGCGCTTCGGGATGTCCTTCGGGTCGACGATCGTGAACCCGGACCGCGCGCCACGCCCCCGCCGGGATCTCCGGCTTCGGGAAGCCGAGCAGGTGCGGCGTGCCGACGACCGCGACGGCGGGCACTTCATGCTGCTCCACCGCGCGCTGTCCGATCCGTCCCACGAGACGCGTCTGTGGGCCTCGCGGAAGATCCGCGCGCTCCGCCGGCGCCGCGACGACGAGGTCGCCTTCGAGCTCTGCTACGCGCTCACCGACCGCGAGGACTGGTCCGCGCCCACCAGTATCCCGAACGACTGCTGGGTCGATGTGGTCCATGACGCCCACGGCTACCGCCTGACGCTGCGCGGCATCGCGGTCTTGCTCGACGACTGCAAGCGCTGGTGGATGTCCCTGCTCCTGTGCGTCGACGGCGTGCCGACCGCGGTCCTGCGCCGCTACGGCCGGCACGCCGAGACCGAACAGGAGAACCTCGTGCCCCGCGCGCGTGAGGTCGAGTGGCGCCGCGCGGTGTCGATGTGGCCGCAGGTGATCCGCGAGCGCCGGCGCTATGGCACCGAGTGGATCGCCCTCAACGGCAACACCGCGCCCCTGCTGGAGATCGAGCCGCGGCTGGTCTGGCCCCGCCTCGACGATCGAGGGCGCGAGATCCCGACGCCGGTGTACGTCCCGCGCGGCGGGCATGCCGACGACGCCCTGGCCGAGCTGGTGGTGGCGCCGTGGGCCGGGTGGGCGCCTGCGCAGGCGATCGCCGCGCGTCAGCTCGGCCTCACGCGGTGGGGCTACTCGGCCTGGTTCTGAACAACGCTGACGCCGCGAGCGTCGCAGCGGGGTGGCCAAAGAAAAGCTGGTCCCGCCCCGCAAGCAGATCATCAACACGATCGAGCGGGTCGGCCGAGAGCACGGCATGCGCCGGGTGTGGGAGGACTGGATCGAGGGCATGGCGCTCGCCTGGGCGAACATGCTCGGGAACGCCGCGCCCAGCCTCCAGGACGACGCCTGGCGCGAGCGCGAGGCGCGGTACATGCAGCTCGTCCAGCGCTACGGGGCGGAGACCTGGCGCGAGCTCGCCCGGCTCGCGCAGGCGTTCCCCGACGTCCTCGAGGAGCTAGAGACCGGCTCGCCCGATGGTGCCGCGCTGGTGCGCAAGCACGCCTGGGACGGCGGAGGAGACCCACTCGGCGAGATGTACATGACGCTCGACTTCGGCAACGAGCGCATGGGCCAATTCTTCACGCCGTGGGATATCTGCCTGCTCAACGCGCGGATGATCCTCGGCTCCGGCGAGGCGCTCGCCGGCGAGGTCGAGGAGAAGGGCTGGATCACGATCGACGATCCGGCCTGCGGATCCGGGACCCACCTGCTCGCCGCGTGCTGGGTCGCCCGCGAGCGCGGGCTCAACCCGCAGCGACACGTCGGGTTCCACGGCACGGACCTGTCAGGCGTCGCCGCGCAGATGGCCTACGTCAACCTCGCCGCCCGCGGCCTGCCCGGGATGATCATCCACGGCAACAGCCTGACCGTGCAGACGTTCGAGATCTGGCGGACGCCGACGTGGATCCTCGGGCGATGGGAGCGGCGCCTGCCCCGGCTCCGGCGGATCGACGATCCCGAGCCCGCGGCTGGGCTGGCGCCGGCGCCCGAACCTCCGCCAGCCCCCGCGCGCGAGAAGACCCGGCGACCTCGCGGCGAGGTCCCGGGCCAGGGCAGCCTGTTCTGAGGGTCAGGCCGCCGGCTTCGCGCGGACGGCGAACACCGTCCGGTGCTGCGCGTCGGGATCGATGCCGCCGTTCACGGAGAGGTCGATGACGTAGCTGCCCTCGACGTCGGGGGTGAAGCTGGGCGCTGAGCTGGTCGGGTTGTCGATGGTGGCCATCGAGCCGTCGGGCTTGGCCATGAGGCGCCAGACCCAGATCCGCACGCCCGCGTTGTCGGCGTTGCTCAGATGGACCCGCTTCCCCGGGCGGCCGTCGTTGCGCGCTCCTGGGTCGGTGCTGAACTTCCGCCCGATCTGGTTGATGACGATCTCGGCGTGCGTGCGCACAGACGGTTGAGGAGTGGGAGCCTTCCCGAGCGCGCGAGAGAGGCTCCCGATGCGGAGATCGCCAGCGACCCATCCGCTGGCGTGGAGGAGCTTGTCCACCTCGGCGAGCGCGGCCTTCGATGCGTCGCCGTGCTTCTTCTCGGCCTCGATCACCCGGACCGCCTCGGCGAGCACCCGCCCGAGGTGGAGGCCGGCGGAGCGGTCGCGGACGTCGGCGACGATCCTCTCGTCGTAGCCGTGCACGAACCCGGCGATGCTGGTCGGCGGGTCGAGGGTGGGGTCGAGCCCCAGGGTCCTGCAGAGCGCCGCCCAGCGGTTGGCCCACAGCTTGGTCGCCGTCAGCTCCGCGGTGAGGGTCCGGCGCTCGTCGACGAGCTGGGCCTGGGTGGCGTCCTGCATCGCCTCGGCCGTCTCCGCCCGAGAGCGGGCGCCGGCGAGGTCGCGCGAGTCGATCGAGGGGACCAGCGCGTCCTCGACCAGCCCGCGGATCACGTCGACGTACGACACGTGGTCGTCGCTCTCGACCTGCAGGCGGAGCCGGCGCTCGTGCACGAGGTCGTGGATCCGCTGGAGCTCGACCCGCTCGGCGTTGCGCTGGGCGAGGTCGCGGAAGGAGATCGTGGTCTCGCCCGGCGGGTCGGACTGGCGACGGGTCATCGCCAGCGCCTCCCGGATCGGCGCGGCCGCCCGGCGCGCCGTCTCCTTGTTGTGGGCCGCGACGATCGCGTTCGGGTCGATGTCGCGGACGTGGAACGTGCTCTCGCCGGTGACGTCCGGCATGGGCCGGAACAGCTTGAACGCGCGGCGCTCCTGGGCGAGCCGGAGCAGGCGGACGGCCTGGCGGATGTGGGTCTCGCCCGGCTGGAGCGCCGCCTCGCTCGCGGGCAGGTGGGAGCGGACGCTGATGTCGAGCAGGACGTCGGCGAGGGCCTTGAGCTCGTCGTCGGGCACGAGGGTCCAGGGCCGCCCCGGCTCGTCCATGTGGCCGTACCACTTCGCCCGCTCCTGCACCGCGTGGTTGAACGCGGCGAGCTGCGCAGACAGCATCTCGGCGAGGATGAAGTCGGGCGTGTTCGAGCCGTTCTCCGCGCTGCAGCGGTTGAGGGCGTCCTGCAGCTCGTCGCGCAGGGTCGGGCGCGCCGGCACCTGGATCTCGGGCTTCTCGACCGGCGTGTCGGCGACATCCTGCCGGAGAACTCCGGCCAGCCGGGAGGCCAGCGCCTGCACCCGCTCGGCGGGCCAGGACCGGACCTCGCTGATCGGGTAGCCGCCGTAGCGGCTCACGAACATCTCGTCGACCAGCCGGGGGTGCCCGGCCTCGGCCTTGTCACGGTCGAGCGGGCTGGTCAGGTCGCGGTCGACCGTCGGCGAGGCCGAGCCCGCCTCGGCGCTGCGGTCGACCGCGTAGTGGTCCGGACGGCGCAGCACCACGCGGAGCTCGGTCGTGTCGGCGACCTCGATGTGAGCCGTGAGGCCGTTGGCGGAGGCGATGTCCTTGATCTGGTTCCAGGCGGGTGTGAAAGCAGGTCGGGGGGGAGGTGATTGCGGCACGGCGGCCTCGAAGACCGGGTGCAGGACGTCGTGGTCGTCGCAGGAGAACAGCTTATGGCGCTCGCCGACGCGGCGCATGACCATGCGGCGGAACGCGGCGTCGTCCTCCTTGGCGCTGTCGTCGGCGCTGTCGATGTTGTCGATGATCATCCACAGCGCGTGGGCGCGCCGCAGGAGCTCGTCGTAGGAGAGGGCTGGGGTGGGCTGGATCATGGAGTCCTTGTTCCCGGACACAGCCGGGCGGATCCCAGGACGAGGGCGGCGGCGCGCCGATTCATGCCCGCGAGCCGGATGAACACCGGCGGGGGTGCCGGCGTCGACGGGGCATGCCGATGGCCATCCGCTTCCTCCCCACCCACCACCTGCTCCTGCGCGAGAACGCCGAGGACGGCGCCGCCGACTTCGACGACGACGGGACCGTGCTCGCCCTCATCGACGACCACGCCCGCGCGGCCTCGACCCCGGAGCCCCACATCATCGCGATCCCGCTCCCGAAGGACGACGGGCTCCTGCGCGACCTGGAGCGCTGGGTCCCGCGGATCCGCGAGCACAGCCTGTCCGACGCTTATGAGGCGATGATGGAGGTGCTGGCCGGTGAAGGTTATTTCGCCGTCGTCGGCAAAGGCAAGTACCGCGGCAAGCGCCTCATCGACGCCGTCCGCGCCGACCGCCAGTACTTCGAGCGCTACCTCCTCGGCCTCGCCTCGTCCCCGCCCGTCTCCGGCGACCCGTGGTGCGCCGAGGGGACCCGCGTCGTCGTCTCCGCTGCGCTCGGCCTGCGCGCCGCGCAACCTATCCCGAGGGCCACGTGACCGCCGCCCCCGCCATCGACCCCGCGTGGCGCCCCGACATCCCATGGGGCGACCGCCCGTGGACCATCCACCAGGGCGACAACCGCTGCGCCCTCGACGCGTACGACCCCGAGTCGTTCGATCTGTGCGTCACCGACTGCCCCTACGGTCTGTCCACCGAACTCGACCCGCCGAACCTCGAGCGCGTCCAGAGGTGGCTCGACATCGCCACCGGCGAGGACCCGGGCCCCGTCGCAGAACTTCTAGGCGAGTGGCTCCGAACCGGCGAGAACCCGCGCGTCACCGGCAAGGGGTTCATGGGCAACGAGTGGGACGCGCTGGTCCCGTGCCCGAACGCGTGGCGGGCGGCGTGGCGCGTGCTCAAGCCCGGCGCGTACCTGCTGACGTTCGCCGGGAGCCGCACGCACGACCTCGTGAGCATGTCGGTCCGCCTCGCGCACTTCCGCGTGGAGGACACCATCGCCTGGCTTTACGGACAGGGAATGCCGAAACGTCGCCGCCTCGACCTCGCTATCGACACGCACCTCGGAGCGAAGGACCAACGCCCGGTCGTTGGGTCGCGTCTCGGTCAGCCTGGCATGGCGAAGGATGGGAGCAACCAGCGCAACGGCTTCGACGCAATGTTCGCTGGCGATGCAACAGGTGCCATGTCCGCCAGCATCACCGGCGCCGCCACCCCCGAGGCCGCCCGGCACGTCGGATGGGATCGCGGCCTGCGCCCTGGCCACGAGCCGATCGTCGTCGCGTCGAAACCCATGCGCGGAACCGTGGCCGAGACGGCACTGCGACACGGCACGGGCGGCATGCACGTCGACGCGTGTCGCATACCGCGAGGTGAGCGGGGCCTCGCCCCGGTCGTCACATACGATTCAGCGAGCGTCGCCCACGGTGGATATGGTGGCATCGCTCGCCCGCTATTCGACACGCGCGGCGGCTACCCCGCGAACGTCATCATCGACGAGGAGGTCGCGGCGGACCTCGATGAACGATACGGCACGAGCAAGGCGGGCGTCGCGGTCAAGCGCAACACCGCGGGCAAGACGACGGGCCGCATCTTCCGCGTCACCAGCACGGGCATCGACGCGTCGTTCGCTGACTACGGCGGCGCGTCGCGGTACTTCTACACCGCCAAGGCATCGACGTCCGAGCGCGACGCGGGCCTCGTCGCGATGCCCGTGATGTCACTCGGCGAGCGCTCGGGCCGCGTCGATGGGAGCGACGGCATCAACGGGTACGCCGGTACACGCGGCGAAGCGCGCAATCCGCATCCGACGGTCAAACCCGTCGAGGCCATGCGAGAGTGCGTGCGCGAGGCCCTCTACCGATACATCGCCCGCCTCGGGTCACCGCCCGGCGCGTGGCACGAGGACGTCAGAATGCGACCCGTCGTGCTCGACCCGTTCGCCGGGAGCGGGTCCACGGGCGTCGCATGCATGCGCGAGGGTCTGCGCTTCGTCGGGTGCGAACTGGGCGAGCGCTACGCCGAGGTGGCCCGCGCCCGCCTGCAGCACGCATACGCCCTCCCGCGCGAGTCAGGCGAACGGGTCGGCGGGGGCGACGGGCGCGGTGACGGCGAAGGGTCCGCTTGCGGCGTCGTCGGCCAGCAACCGCTGTTCTGACGCGCGGGCCGCCGCGGCGACATCATCGAGCGTCACCTGACGCGGGAGGTGTCGCCGCCACGCCGCCGGCCACGGTTTGCCGTACTTGCCGACCGTCGCGTCGGGGTCGACGGTCAGGCGCACCCGGCCCTCGCCGATCGCCCGGCACGTCTCCGCCACCACCCACTCGCCCGGGTCGCTAACCCGCTGGGCCCGCGGAAGCGAACTGCTCACGCTCTGGCGGTGCGTCAGGAACGCGGCGGGCGACCCGGCGCGGGCGGCGAGCAACTCGAGCGAGAACTCGGCGAGCAGGTACTCGAACGCCAAGCGCATCGCGCCCTGCTCCGCCTCGCCGAACGCGCCGTGCCGGGCGACGTCGCGGCGGGCCTCGTCCATCGGGAAACGGCCCATGACGCCGATGCCCAGCGACCGGCCGTTCGTGGGACCGGCGTGCATCGTGTGGCGCTCCGTCGGGTGGACGAGCGCGACGACGGGGACGAACGCCCCGTCGCGCAGGCGGGCCACCCCGCACGACCCGTGGTAGGGCGCCTCGCAGGCGCGGGCGGCGAGCGCGAGGGGCACGCCGAGGAGCGTCCTCGCCTCGGGCACCGTGCCGACTGCCGTGCCCCACTGGTGGACGAGGACGACGTCGACGTTCTCCGGGTCACGCTTGACGCCCCGCGCCCACCCCCGGCCGCCTTCGGAGAAGGGCAGCGAGGTCGCCGGGAGGTGGCGCCAGTCGAAGATCTGGACACCATCAGGGGTGGACGTGACGCGCGGGGCCAACGCGCCGCGGGGGTCGAATCGGAGTTTCACGGCGTCACCGCCTTCCCCGGCTCGATGGCGGGCGTCACAGCGGGCGCCCCGATCGGCGGGGGCGTCGTAGGCACACCGTCCACCGGCACCGGTTCGGGCGGGCACTTCGCCAGCGCCAGCGCGACCGCGAGGAACGCCGCACACATCCCCACCGCGAAACCGGCGATGAACCCCTGGCGGAATGACCGACGGCCCGCCAGATCGATCCGGTCAGTGACGTGCGGCGGCGGGGGCGATGCGGGCGGTGGTGCGGACGGGTCGACGGGTGGCACGCCCGCAGACTACGCTCGCGCCGTGCCGGGCCAGGACGACGACAGGCGGCGAACGGGGCGCCACGGGGTGGTGCCGCTGGCACCCCCATCGTCATTCTCGCCGCCCGCTCGCACGCCCGTGGCCGTGCCACCCGTCACCACCGCCGCCCCGCCGAGGCGTCGCCGTCGACGCTCACCGACCCGCGTCCACCCGCGCCCCGCCGGGCCCCTGCTCCTCCTCGCCCCGCTGTTCGTCGTCACCGGCGCCGTCGGACTCGGGGCTCTCCACGCGTGGCTCGGCCTGCCCCTCGGCGGAGCGTTTGCCGCCGAACTGTGGGGCGTGGCGAAGAACCTCGGGATCATGTTGATCCCCTACATCCCGGCGGCCCTCGGCGTGCACAGGACGAACCGCGCGGCGCTCGCGTACGACCGCGAACTGGCGGCGGAAGAGGCCGCGAAGCGGTGGCGGCCCATCCCGCCCGTGAACAGGAGGCGCGACGAACGTGCGCTGGCGCGGGGGCGGACGGAGGCGCACGACGGAGGAGGCGACGAGCGCGAGGCCGGCGCGGGCGAGGACGATGTGCGGCCCGCGGACCCCGACGAGGAAGGAGACGACGATGACCACGACCACCATGGACGGGATCCCCGGGGCCGGACCCCATCCGCCCCGGTCCGCGAGCACGCCCTCGTGATGCTCCGGCTCGGCCTCGCCGCCCGCGAGGCCCGGAAGCGCTGGACCGGCCTGCGCGGGGCCGAGGATCTCGAGTACGACACCCAGGTCGTCTTGGACGTCGGCGACGCCACCCTCGACATGTGGCGGGCCGAGAAGGCCCAGGCGGAGGGCGCCGCCGTCTACCGCGCCCAGCTCCACGAGAACGACGCCCGCCCCGCCGGCGAGCGCTGGTCGCCCACCGTCCTCGCCCTCTGGGCCCGCCTGTCGCTTGCCGCGCAAAAGCCGGCATGATGCCTGAATACCTGCCGGCGCCCTCGCGTCGGCCGAAAGGACGCAGATGCCCCGCCGCCGCCGTTCGCCCTGGCTGTTTCTCAAGATCTCCTCGTTGGAGGCCGTGAGCCTTCGGATGGAGGGAGCCCACGGCGTCGCTGCGCGCCAGCGCTGGGTCAATCTCCTCGAGGACACCTACGACGAGATGAACATGTGCCCGACGCAGTCCTCCGGCGTCGCGGTCCTCACCCCCGACGGCACGGTCGTCGCGGCCTACTACGCCCCCGGCGACCCCCGAAACACGGCGATCGACTATCCCGGCTACTGCCTGCAGCACGGCATCGTCGATCGCTTCCGCTACGACGTGCACGGCGAATCGGCCAACGACGTCAAGTCCTTCACCGCCTACCTGCCCGCGGCTGCCCGCGGCCGAGACCTCGCATGAAAATCCGCGCCCCGAAGACCCGCTCCGCCCTCGCCGTTCTCGGCGCCTACTGGTCGCTCACTTCCGACAAAGCCGCGATCCACCCGCGCCTCCGCCGACAGGGTGTTCGCTTCGTGTGCGACGAGATCCCCGAGGGCCTCCCGCCCGACGAGGCGTTCGGCCTGACGCTGGCGATCCGCTGGGAGGAGCAGGAGCACGCGGCGGAGGACATGCGCCAGCAGATCGCCGAGGCGCGCGCGGACGGCCGCCACCGCGAAGCTGATGCGCTGCAGGACCAGCTCGCGGCCCAGAAGCCGCTCGTGTCCGTCGCCGGCGACGGCTGGCTCGTCGGCCTCCCCGGCGAGGACGCGCGCGAGCTCTCGACGGGGGGCGCCGTCAACCTGACGCGTGCGCTCCTCGAGGTGCGCCGGAAGGTCCGGCCCTGCCCGCGGCCGTTCGCCCCCCGCGACCCCGTCGCCGAGCTGCTCCAGCTCCACCTGCGCACGATGGAGGCCCGGCTCCGCCCGCCCTCGCCCGTCGTGACGATCCACCCGCCGCTCATCGAATCCGACCTCGGCCGCGACTGGCGCGGCGGCTACACCTGCCACGGCTGACCCGGCGCTGCAGGCCGCCGGCGCGGCGCGGTGATAGCGTGCGCCCGTGGCCGAGGACTACGTCATCGAGGAGCCGGGCGACGCACCCGTGGTCGTGTTCAACCTGCCGGAGTCGGAGGACGCCCTGGCGTTCGAACACGCCTACAGGTTCTTCGAGAACCGCCAGCACGACCACCTGGACATGGCGTGGGACGGGTCGAGCCGCCGGGACATGGTCGCGGCGAACTACCTGCGGGAGCGCTACTACCCCCGAGACTTCGTCCCCGTCGACTCCGGCAGCCCGCACATGCGCAAGCCGGACATGACGACGCCGATGGCGCCGACGGTGGTCACCCGGAACACCGGCCTGCTCCTGGGCAGCGACCCGAAGTTGTCGATGATGGTCGACGACAGCTCGCAGGCGCTGGTCCGGTGCATGTACGAGTCGGCGGCCCTCAACCTCAACTTCGCCGAGGGCCGGAACATGGCCGGCGGCGGCGGGGCCTCGTACCTGATCCCGGGGCTCATGGGCGGGCTCCCGCAGCTCACCGTGGGCCGCCCGAGCGAGTTCCGGGTGTTGAAGTGGAGCGCCAGCGAACCCTGGCAGCCCGAGCGGGTCGTGAAACAGGTGCTCACGACCCGGATGGTCCGCGACCGCGCGGGCAACCGGCGCCCCATGAAGTTTTGGCAGACCACGGAGTGGAACGCCGAGCACCGCCTCGAGTACATGCTCGTCCCGCAGGCGTGGGAGAAGGACCGGCCGATCCCCCTCGACCCGAACATCCCGCCGTTCCGACATGGCTGTCGGGACAGGTGCCCGGTCACCTACTACAAGAACAGCGAGAGCGACTGCCTGCTCGGGGCGACCGACTTCGTGGGCCTGGAGCCCCGCTTTGACGCGGTCGACCGGCTCGGGGCGCACCTGTACACCGCGGTCGGGAAGAATTGCGACCCGACCGTGTGGCACGCCGACGAGGAGGGCACGCGGCGCCGCAACCCGATGGTGCGACGCGGGCGCGGGGTGGTGCAGCTCCTGTCGGAGAAGGGAACCATCGGCGCGATGGAGATCGCGGGCACGTCCCTCCAGATCACCTACACGTTCTGGCGGGGCCTGCAGGACGACACCTTCTCGCTCGCCGACTGCCCGCGGGTCACCCCCGACACCGCCGGCGCCTACAAGTCCGGCGAGGCCCTCAAGATCCTCTGGCGCTCCGCCGAGGTCCGCGCGCGCTGGCTCTGGCCGCCGCTGGAGAAGGCCATCCGCCGCGTGATGACGTGCTTCTTCGAGATGGCCCAGGAGTTCGGCGTCAGCTCGTACGAGGCGCCGCTCGGCGGCACCATCATCCTCCCGTCGCGGGTCATCCCGCCGGTGCGCCCGAAGCGGCCGCCGCCGGAGACGGTCCAGCTCCCCGCGCCGGGCCCCGAGGAGCCCGCGCCGCCGCCGATGGTGAAGCCGAAGCCGACCCTCGCGGCGCCGCCCGAGGAGCGCCCGAAGCCGAAGCTGGAGCCCCACAAGGCTGGCGCGTTCGGGTTCATCGACATCGCCCCCGGCAACTACTTCCCCGCGACCTCGGCGGAGAAGCTGTCCGACCTCACGGCGATCCAGGCCGCGTCGGGTGGCGCGAAGCTCCTGTCCGAAGAGACAGCCGTCGAGCAGGCCGCGAAGACCCTCGGCGTCGACAGCGACGAGGAACTCCGCCGCGTGCACGAGGAGGCCGAGCGGACGATCGAGTCGCAGCCGGCGAACGCCCCGCTGGCCGCCGCGAAGCCGATCGGCGGGAAGCCCCCGCCGGCGGGGAAGGACGAGCCGGACGGCGACGAGGAGTGATCAGGGCGGCGTGCTGACGTCGCCTGGCGGGAGCGGATGATCGACCGGCACCGGGTGCGTCGGCGGATCCGGGTCTCGACACGATCCTCCGCGCGCGAGCAGGAGGAGGACGATGGCGAGCAACAGGAGCAGGAGGGCGATTTTCTTGCGGCGGGTCACGCACGACGGTCTACACGGGTGCTGGGTTTGTGGACAGGATGGGGGCTGGCAACCAGTGTCGCCCCGACGTGCGCCGCCGCAGGAAACGACCCGCCTCGATCCTCGTGGCGTGGATCTCGTTGCTCATCCCCGTGGCGATCACCGCCACCGGCTGGCTCATGGGCAAGCCGCTCACGCCCGAGCTGCTCGCCGCGCTTGGCACCCTCACCTGGTGGTCGGTCCGCAGCGAGCGACGCTGGCAGGCGAGGCTCGCAGACCACAGCCGGACAGTTCGAATGATCGCCGAGAGTCAAGGGGTTTCGACAGGTAGGGTGGAAACGGTTTACGCTCTCACCGAGCGGCAGATCGCGGCCGAGATGGTCCGACCCACGCAAGCCCTGCCGCCAGGAAGGCCCCGGCCATGACGCAGCGTCAAATCACCCAGCCGCTCCCCGCCCTCCACGCGGCGAGCTCGTCGTCGACGGGTCTCCTCCTTGCGGGTGTGCAGCCGCTTACATCCCGACCCCGATCCGGGCTGCTCCACATTCCGCCCCCGCCGCTCGCCGAGCTGTTCCCCGAGGCCGCTCCTGCCCTCCGGGACATGATCATCCTCGGCGTGCTGGTGACCGCGCTGGCGGTGTACTGGTTCGTGGCGACGCCGATCGCGGCCCCGCCGCTCTGGTGAAGCCCGCGGCGCCGGCTGCGTCCATCTCCGCCGGTGCCTGCCTGGGAGCCTGTTCGCAACTTCTTCGCTATCCGCGCGACCGGGGACTTCTCCGTGGTCCTCATCCAAGGTGACGACCTCGCCGATCTGGTCGAGCGACGCCGGATCCTCGAGACGATCTCCGGCGGGATGAAGATGGCGATCGTCTGGGGGTGCGACGGCGCCCCGGTCACGCGCGCGCAGGCCGATCGGATCCTCAAGCCGATCGAGGAGGAGGTCGAGGTCGACGCCCTCGAGGATGTTGAGGTCACCGTCGACGGGAAGCCCAGGCGGGAGAGCCGGACGGTCAAGCGCAAGGAGAAGCGCTCCCGCCCCCCCGAGGACCCCCGGGCCGTTCGCCCCGAAGCCCGCCCCGGCGTGCGGGTCGAGTTCCGGCCGGAGCTGGAGCCGCTCGTCGACGAGCGCGGGTGGCGGATCCACGCGTACGGGCCGGCGGCGGCTCCGCGCGCAAAAATGCAACAAAATGCTTGCAATCATTGCGGGTCTCGGCTCACTTGGGGTGTACATGCCCCAGACGCCGACCCTGACCAGGCCGCGCCACCCCCGGCGGGTGATCGCGGCGATCTTCGACTTCCGCAACCAGTTGGAGCTGGTCGCGAAGATGATCGTGTTCCGGTACCGCTCGACGGAGGCGGCGGAGACGATCCGCGAGTACGTGGCGGAGATCGACGAGATCATGACGCTGGCGGACGCGCGGGATCGGCTGGGCGAGATCCTCGAGAGCCCCCTCGGCGCGATCAAGCCGCCGCAGCTCGACCAGAAGATCCGCGGCGCGATGCAGGCGCTGTTCAACGCCACGGATCCGGGCGACGGGATCAAGTGGCCAGCCGAGCTGATGCTCGCGCGCCAGCTCGGGGCGGCGATGTTCGACCCGTACAACGCCGCGAGGCTGGACCTCCGGCGGATCCCCGGGGGCGGGGTGATCGTCGAGCTGGGCCGGAGCGTTCAGTCCCCAGCCGCGAACCACTCGAACTCGGTCGGGGTGGTGCCGTCGCCCGCGACCTCGAGAAGCGTGACCCCGTCGAGGGCGCGGAACGTCCCGACGAAGACAGGGTCCGCGTCGACGGTGGCCTGCGCGGCGATCTGACGCGTAAGCCGAACACGTAGCGGCGGACCGCTGCGCACCTGGAGGCCGATGATCTTCGCGACCTGTCCGGCCTGCCATGGGAGCGTGACGAACGACGCGGTCGAGATGCGGCCCTGCATCGAGCCGGTCTGCCACGCCGCCGCCGTGTAGTCGCCCTTGGCGCCGATGACGAGGGCGCCGCTCTCGCTGCCCGTGGGCTCGGAGCGGGCGACGATGGAGCCGGTGAGGCGGACGGAGATGCGGGTCGCGGGCATGCGCGACCCTACCGCGGAAGTGCCGACGCCGCTCACCGCAGGTCATGACCTCCCACGGTGAGCGGCGTCTCCGGTTGCGATCCGAGGCGGCGCTCGTCTACCACGTCACCGACGCCGCGCCCAGCCCTCACCCGCACTTCGACTGGTACGCCTGGTAGCCCTGCGTCCAGTCCCCGTCGAAGAAGGCGCCGTCGCCGTCCGGGTCGCACAGGCCGCCCGGGAGCGTGGCAGAGCATGTCCCTGGGGCCAGGTCACACAGGTTGTCCGCGCCGTCCTCGCACGGGCAGTCCGTGAGCGGCTCGCCGGTGCTCGCATCACCGGTCGTGCTCGCGTCGCCCGTGTCGCTGGTCGCCGATCCGGACGACTCGGCCCCCGTGCTCTCGCCCGTCGTGGTCGACCCGTCGCCAGTGCTCGTGCCTGCTGCGGTTGTAGTCGTGGTCTCGCCGCTCGTCGTGGGCGCGGCCGCGCCGGAGCTCTCCTCGCCGCCGGTCGTTCCCTCCGAGCTCGTGGTCCACGGCTCCCATGGGCCGAGGTCGAGCCGGGGTCGGTCGGGGCCATCGGTCGAACCGCCCTCGCTGGTCTCGATGTGGATCCCGGGGGAGGCCGGGTGCGGGCCCGCGCTGCGCCCAGTTTGCGCGCATTGCCCCGCCAGCGCCAGTGTCATAAGAACTCGCATCATCGCTCCTATTCCCCACCTGTGCGGGTGGTTGCTCGTGTGTTCAGTAAGACGAGGCGGGCGGGCAGTTATTCGACCCGCCGCACCGCTTGATCCGTCTCAGATCAACCATACAGTATGACGTTGCAAAGTCAAAGTGTACAGTGCACAATGCAGGCATGTCGTTCGCTGCATATGACCACACCGTGACCCTCACCCGCGCCCAAACCGAGGGGTTCGCCGAGTCTGACCGCGAGCGCGGCGGGTTCATCTTCCGCGCGCACCGCAAGGCCAACGCCGCGGGCGTGCCTGTGCAGATCCTCGACTGTCACAATGTCGTGGTCTACACCGCGCAGCCCTGCCCGCCGGACCTCGTTTTGCCCAGCGCGGCGGACATCGCCGATGAAGAGAAGTGGGCCCGCGAACGTCTGTTCTATCGATAGCGGATTCTGCCCCGGGCCCGCCGGGGCGCCACGCTGGCGTATCTGCGGGTGATTGAGCACGGGGCCGCGCGCCCCGGGAAATGGTAGTAGTTCGATGTCACATGAAGTCGCAAGCATGTTTTCGGTCGGTGAGAAGCCCTGGCACGGGCTTGGCCACACCCTCGCCACCGCCCCCAGCATCCGCGAGGGGATCGTCCTCGCGGGCCTGAACTGGCGCGTCTCGCTGCGCCCGCTCACGTCCACGCTCACGGACGGCGGGGTCGCGGTGCCCGTCCCCGATCACCTCGCGGTCTGGCGCGAGGACAACGGCGCGATCCTCGGGGTCGTCGGGGAGTCGTTCCACCCGCTCCAGAATGAGGAGGCGTTCGCCTTCTTCCAGCCGCTCGTCGACGAGGGGCTGGTCACCCTCGAGACCGCCGGGGCGCTCCGGGAGGGGCGGCGCGTGTGGGTCATGGCGAAGATCGCGGGCGACCCGGCCGTGATCGTCCCCGGCGCCGAGGACATCGTCGACCTGTACGCGCTCCTCTGCCACGGGCACGACGGGAGCCTCGCCGTCCGCGTCGGGAGCAACCCGGTCCGGGTGGTCTGCGCGAATACCCTCCGCGGCGCGCTGGAGCGCGGGGACGGCCTCGCCGTCATCCGGCACACCTCCGGCATGGCGAGCGCGCTGGAGACCGCGCGGAGCGTGCTCACCCGCCAGATCGAGCTGTTCCGCGGGTCGGCGGAGGGGTGGCGCTTCCTGGCCTCCCGCACGTGCACGGACGCCGATTTCACGGTGTTCGCGCTCCGGGTGATCGCGCTGGCCCGCGGTGAGGGCGACGACGCGGTCCGCGAGCGCACCCCCGACCCGGCGGACGGCGGACGCATGCTGAAAGCGCTCCGGCCGCTGTTCGAGGGCGGCGCGGGCAACGACGTCGCCGGGGTCCGCGGCACGTGGTGGGCCGCGTACAACGCGATCACGCAGTGGCTCACGCACGAGCGCGGCGCGGCGACGGGCACGGACCGCGAGCGCGCGGAGCGGCGCTTCGCGGAGCTTCACCTCGGGGCCGGGCGGCGGCTCGGTCAGCGGGCGCTCATGCTCGCACTTGAGGCCGCCGAGCGGTCCGCCCCGGTGCTCGTGATCGGGCCCGACCCGGGCGCGCCGGTCGTCCACCTGCCGACCGCCGAGCCGGATCCGGAGGACGATCCGCCCCCGGCCGCGCCCGCGGCGTGCGACCCCGCGGACGGCGACGTCGTGCTCGACCCCGACCCGCCGCAGATCCCCGCGGCCGACCCCGTCGACGGGGCGGCCTGACCCACCCAGGGCCCTCCCGCCGGGGAGGGCCCTCCCGCGCCGCGCAGGGTCGCCGGCCTCACGGCCGCGCGCCCGCGCCGTCCCGGGTGCTGCCGTGCCTGTCGGCCCGCCAGCACCCGCCGGGCGGCCCGCGTCGCTGCGCCCGCCGGCCGCCCCTCTGCGGGTGCTTCGCTGCGCTCGCGCCCGCAGCCCCCGCCCCGCCTGTGCTCGCTGCGCTCGCCCCGGCGGGGCCAACCCGGGCCGATGGCGGCCTCGCTGCGCTCGTCCCCCATCGGCCCGCCCGCGGTCGTTGGACTCGCTTCGCTCGCCCCCGCCCGCGGGGCGTCAAGTTCCTCGACGTCGAACGGGCGCCGACCCTCGCGGATCGGCGCCCGTTGTCGCGGCCGAGGGTCAGTGGACCAGCGCCGGGAGCGGGCATGCCTCGGCGTGCGCCTCGATCTCGTCGGCGAGCTCGTGGAGCTCGTCGGCGATCAGCGGGTCAAGCTCGTTCTCGCGGACGGCCCAGGCGCCGATGATCGTGTTCGGCGAGACCTCGCGCCAGCGCGAGACCCCTGTGACGTCCACGGCCGCTTCGTCGAAGGAGTTGGCCTCGCTCGCCAGCGACACGGCCAGCTTGCGGTAGTTGACGTCGAGGCCGAAGACGCGGCCGGTCTCGGCGTCGCGGTAGTAGTAGCCCTCGCCCACCATGTAGAAGGTGATCCCCTCGAGGGCCGGGTCGGCCACGGTCGGGATCCCACTGCTCGTATTCGTTCCTGCTTCCATCGCTACCTCCACCCCGATCGGGGTAGCTGTCAGACGCGGCTCCGCGGGCCGTATTCTGGCGCGTAGACGCCCGCGCGGGACCCTGGCAGGGTGCGCCCATGCTGTTCGGTCGCCGCCGCTTCAACTCCCCCGTCATGTTCGCTCCTGCCGAGGACGCCCCCGCGGGCGGAGGCGGAGGTTCCCCTCCCGCTGGTGGTGCTGGCGCTGGATCGGGCGCGCCGGCCAGCGGCGCGCCCGCGAAGCCGACCCCGACCGCGGAACCGGCTCCCGAGTTCGATCCCTCGAAGGACCCGCGCGTCCTCGCCATGATGCAGAAGGCGATGAAGGAGACCGCCGACCGCACCGCCAAGGAGACCGAGGAGCGGGTCAAGCGCGAACACCAGGAGGCCGCCGAGAACGAGAAGAAGACCGCCGAGGAGAAGGCGAAGGCCGAGGCGACCGCCGCCAAGGGCGAGGCCACCAAGGCGAAGAACGAGGCCGCCAAGCACGCCGCCGAGGCGAAGTTCGTCCGCCAGCTCAACCGCGCCGGCCTCGTGCCCCACAACGACATGTGCGAGACGATGGCCTGGGCCGCCGCCCAGGAGCTGCTCGTCGACGGGAAGACCGAGCTGACCGCGGCGGACATCGACAAGCTGAAGAAGGACCACCACTACCTCTTCGCGACCGCCGCAGCCCCGGCCGCCGGAGCTGCGGGCGCAGGCGCGGCGGGTGCAGGTGCCGCCGGCGCCGCGGGAGCAGGCGCGCGCGGGAGCAATCCGGCGGCGGTCACGGCGGCGGGGACCTTGTCGACGCAGCCGGCTCCGTCGGCGTCGGGAGCCGGCGCCGCGGCGGGCCCGAAGAAGAACGCCCGGGACATGACCAAGGACGAGTTCGACGCCTGGCTCAAGGCCCGCGGACAGCTCCCGTCCTTCGGCAGCTAGCCTCGCGACCGGGGTTTGTTGACGGCACCCGGGGGCGACAGCAGTGTCGCCAACGCGCACACGAGGCCCCGATAGGAGCCGCCTCCGTGCCATCCACGAGGCCACCCCATGTCCGACTACCTCGAGAGTTACCTCCAGCCGCTCGCACAAGACAACTTCCTCCAGCGCGCCTTCGAGGAGGCTCTCGTCCCCTCGACGAAGTTCCTGGCGGCCGCCCCCTACGAGAAGATGCCCCCGGGCTCCGACGGCCGGATGATCCAGACCGTCGCGGCCAACATGGACATCGACCTCGACCCGGTGGTGCCCGGCGAGGACGCCAAGAGCCAGTCGAACAAGTACGAGTGGTACAAGTGCGACGTGAAGCAGTGGGACGGCTCGCAGCCGGTCCCCATGAACCAGGCGCAGCTCACCCTCGCCGGCGTCGAGGGCTTCTGGATCCAGAAGTTCCGCGAGCTCGCGGTCAACTGCGGCACCAAGCTCAACCTCCTCTGCCGGAACGAGCTCTACAAGGGCTACCTGCAGGGCAACACCATGACGTACGCGCCGACCAACAACGCGACGTCGGTGTTCCTCGTCTCGGGCAACGGCTTCCGCACCCGCGTCGTCAACAAGATCGAGCAGCCAATCTCGCCGACCAACACCCGCACTGTCTTCATCGACGGCCAGCAGCGGACGGCGACCGGCTGGGCGCCCCTCGACGCGGCCCTCCCCGACGGCCCCGGCGTCCTCACCGTCTCGGCCAACGTCACCGTCGCGATCAACCGCCCGGTGCTCGACAAGAACCGCTCGCGCATCATCCGCCCCAACGGCGCGCAGCACATCGACGCGATCTCCGCCAACGACATCGCCACCATGGCCATGTTCCGGCGCGCCGCGGCCGAGCTCGACAACGACTTCGTCCCGCCGATGACCGACGGCAAGTACCACGTGCACCTGTCGCCGAACGTCTGCGACCAGCTCCGCAGCGACAACGAGTTCCAGCGCATGTACGAGACCCGCGGCGGGCAGTACATGGAGGACGGCTCGCTGGGCGTCATTGGGAACCTGAAGTTCTTCTCGAACAACCAGACCCCGCAGCCGGGCGACCGCAACTCGCCGAACCCGCTCGACGTGGCGGCGGCGACCGGCGGCGCCCGCACGACCCAGCTCGCGGTCGGTTACTTCGGCGAGCTCTACAACATCGACGGGGTGCAGATCCAGCGCTCGATCGTCATCGGCCGCAACGCGATCCGCTGCATGTTCGAGGACGAGGCCGCCATGATGCTCGCCGAGGCGTCCGCGCCGATCGGCACGCAGGTCTCGTTCGCCAAGGTCGGCTCGACCCTCCAGATGATGGCCGGCTCCGACCAGATGGGGCAGGTCCGCATCACGGTCCGGCCGCCGATCGACAAGCGCGGCCAAAACACGGACATCACGTGGTCGACGACCCGCGGCTGGGCGATCCCCAGCAACCTGCTCTCCGGCCAGAGCGACGCCCAGAACAAGCGCGCCATCGCCATCGAGACCGGCTTCGCCCCGATCTGACGCCTGACCTGGGCGAGCCGTAGGCCGGGCTCGCCCAGGGTGTTCTCTGGCCTCGTCGTCTTCATCGTCCTCTGGAGCCCGTCATCATGGCCGACACGTTCACCCCGACCGTCCGCACCGTCCTCGACCACAGCAACCCGAGCAGCCTGCCCGAGGCGCTCAACGTGGTGCACATCGGCGAGATCATCGCCGGTCTGATCCCTCGCTGGGTCGTGAAGACCGGCCTGACGAACGCCGCGACGCAGATCCACGTCGACGAGACCACGCCGACCGCGCGTCAGCAGCCGTTCATCGTCCTCGCCGTCACCGCCTCCGACGACACCCACCTCGACATCGTCGCCGCCGGCGCCGGCGCCGGGAAGGTCGTCGTCGCCTACGACACGGACGGCGTCCCCACCTTCACCTTCAACGCCGCGGTCACCGGCTACAAGGTGCTCGGCCTGCCGATCACGAAGAAGCTCGGCCAGATCCTGGCCAACCAGCTCAACTGGAAGCCCCCGCGCTACCCGTGAGCTGCCCGCTCGCCGCCTGACCTCCGCCGCCGCTCCTCGAGGACCCCGTCATGCCCGTCAATTCCCAGACCCGTATCCCGCTCTCCATGGCCATGCAGCAGGCCGCGGCCCAGAAGGTCGCGAGCATGGTCAGCCAGCAGTACCCGAACGGCGGCAACCCGTTCCTGACCAACTTCGTCCTGCTCGTCGACTACGACCGCTTCGTCGCCGACGCGACGGACGGCGATGTCGAGGCGACGGTCCCGCTGGCGACGGACCTGGTGAAGGGGAAGCCCTACATCGTCGAGAAGAAGGGCGCGACCAACACGGTCACGGTCAAGTTCTCGGGGGACGACACCTTCGAGGGCGAGACCGAGATCGAGCTGACCGGCGATGGCGACGCGCTGGCGATCATCTCCGACGGGACGGCGATCAAGCGGGCGTTTCCGTCGCAGACCCCAGGGGTCGCCCCCGGCGGCGCCCTCGCGGCCGACCAGAACCTGGCCGACCTCGACGACGCCCCGACCGCCCTCACCAACCTCGGCGGCACCACCGTCGGCAAGGCCGTGTTCACGGCCGCGTCCGCGACCGCGGCTCGGACGAGCCTCGGCGCCAACGAGGTCCACCTGACCGCCAAGCTCTCGCTGGTCGGCGCCGACGCCGACGAGATCCGGCTGCAGTCGCCGGTCGCGGGCGCCGTCTCCGCGGTCTACTCGGACCAGATGAAGGGCCCGATCGCCACCGGAGCCGCGACCACGACCCTCACCGTCGGCGGCGCGGCGCCGACCGCCAACACCCTGACGCACTCGGTCGCCGAGGCGGCGGGCACGAAGAAGACGATGTCCCCGACCGGCCCGAACGCCACCGTCGCGGTCGGCACCGAGATCCGGCTCGCCATCACCGGGACCAACGATGCGGCCGGCAGCGCCGCCGGCTACACGATCGTCATCACCCGCACCTGAGTCCTCCGCGCCGTGACGGGGTCCGGCGCGTGCTGTAGGGTCGCCTGCCATGTCGTCCGCTCCCGCCACAGCAGCCACCCCGACCCCCGCCGCCGAGCAGCCCGAGCGCAAGCCGGGCAAGCCCGAGGGCGCCACCCTGGCGCAGATCCTCGAACGACTGCAGGCCGTCGAACGCCTGCAGACCGAGACGCTGAAGGCGCTGCAGGAGACCGCCGCCGAGCTGGCGATCCAGCGGCGCGAGGGGAGCACGGCGACGCAGTCGCTCGCCGGGCTCCAGCGGATCATTATGAGCGTCCTGCCGGCGAAGCTGCTCCGCCTCAACCGCGAGCAGCTCAACCTGCTCCGAGAGAAGGCGCCGGGCACCCGCGTCCAGCTCCTGGCCGGCTTCAAGGCCCAGACCATCGACATCGCCGAGGGCGCGGTGATGACCGTGACCGACGACCGGATCCGGCTCTACAAGAACATGCAGCTCGCCCTCGTGCCCGACGCCGCCAGCGACGTCGACGAGCGGATCCGGGACCTGATCGAGGTCGAGGTCCGGAAGCGCGCAGATCTCGAGGAGAAGGCCCACCGCGCCGCCCTCGCCGCCCAGGCCGACGCCGCCCAGGCCGAGGCGACCACCCTCAACGCCCAGCTCGGCCGAACAGGTAGCTGACGATGCCGCTGACGCCGACCGAGAAGACGGACATCGAGTACCACCTCGGGTGGTTGCTGTTTCAGCAGCCGCTTCTCGTGAACGGCCGCATCACGGACCACCAGATCGTCTCGCTGCTCCGGAACACGATCGAGAAGACCGAGGAGAAGTCTATCTTCCGGGTGCGCGAGGCCCTCTGCGAGCTCCAGCGGTGCCAGGACGAGACGAAGCGCCTGCGCCAGCGGGCCGGCATCAAGAGGGTCGGGGACATCGAGCTCGACGTCGACGCCGGCCTCCGGACCATCGACGAGGAGTACAAGCGCTGGGCGAACAAGCTGGCCGACATCTACGGCGGCCACAAGAACCTCTACTCGATGTTCCACAACCAGATCGGCAACGCAGGCAACAGCCTGCAGGAGAGCTTCTGACATGTCCACCGAGTGGAAAATCCTCCGCGATGAGGTCCTGATCGCCAACCTCGCGCTGACCGACATCGACATGACGGGCACGCAGACCGAGCCCGCGGCGCCGAACACGATCACGTTCGCGTTCCCCGACTTCAAGTACCCGGACAGCGGCAACAACACGAGCGAGTACGCGTTCGTCGTGCACGCGTACAACAACGCCGGCACGTCCATCGCCGGCACCGCCGACGTGAAGGTCGTCGAGCGCGCCGACCTCCCGAAGGCCCCGCCGCCGGGCGAGTCGCAGAAGAAACACTACGTGGGCGACACGACGAAGGCCGCTTGGCCCCTCGGCGACCGCTTCACCTACAAGGCCCGCAAGCTCAACTCGGTCACGGTCAAGCTGGCGAACGTGACCGCCGTGGGCGCGACGAAGGTGCGCGTCCTCTACCGCCAGCTCAAGTAGGCCATGAGCGGCGGCGGGTGCAATTGCGGGTGCAGCGGCGGGCACGAGCCGGGCTGCCCGCAGTACGAGGCGATGATCGGAACGTACATCTCGCTCCGCGACGGCGACGCGTGCGGGACATCGGCCGCAAACGCCGCGGTGCTCGACATCAAGTGCTCGCTGGGCATCGACCTCGCCGGCATCGTCGACGATGCGAACCACCTGCGCGCCGAGATGGGCCTCGTCCCGTACCGCGTGTACCTTGTGTGGGAGAAGCGCGTCGATGGCGAGGAGTACGTTGACGTCCGCCGCGTCGAGCTCATGCCGGTGCAGGTGCGCGGGCTCTACGAGGTCAAGCTCGTCCTCGGGCCCGACGGCCGCGCCCCCGACGGCCAGATCCTGCTCGTCGGGGTCTCCCCGAACCAGGTGTCGCAGGACGATCTCCTCGGCCACCTGCAGGGCCGGGCCTGGGACGGCGACGGCGAGCGCTTCTTCTACGAGACGACCCTCCACGAGCGCTGCGCGGGCCGGTCGGTCCCCCGGCCCTGGCGCTGGACCGTCGACGGGGTCCCCGAGCTGCGGGTCGACCGCTCGCCGGCGGGGTGGATGGTGCGGCTGACCGACCAGCGGGCGCCGCGGGGCCGGCACGGCGAGGACCAGACCACCGCGTTCGGCGAGCACGCCCCCGACGAGGAGTCGCGCTACGAAGGCGTCCGGAGGTAGCCGGTGGCGCGAAAACAGGTACAGGCCGACCAGCTCGCGCGCGAGCTGGCGAAGTTCGAGGAGCACGCGTTCAAGCACGTCCGCGGGGTCGTGCGGCGGGCCGCAGTGCGCGGGCGCGAGGTGGCGATCGACCTGGCCCGACGTGAGGGCCACCGCGTGCGCGGCGACTACGAGCGCGGGTTCTTCATCAAGCAGACGCCCGACGGCGCGACGCTGGGCAACAACGCCCCACATGCCGCCGTCCTCGAGAAGGGCCGCAAGCCGGGCCGCAAGCCCCCGCCCGTGGCCGTCATCTTGATGTGGATGCAGGAGAAGGGCCTCATCGGGAAGATCCCGGGCTTCAGCGTCCGCTCGCACGTCTCCATGGCGATGAAGTTCTCCAAGCAGGACAAGCGCTTCTCGAACGCGGACCGCCAGCGCATCCGCGGCCAGGTCGAGGAGCGGGCCCGCCAGCACCGGCTCAACACCCGCGAGCAATTCATCCTCGCGGCCTGGCGCCGCGCGCGGGCCATCGCCAAGGCGATCGGCCTCCGGGGGATCCGCGGGCGCTTCTTCATGGCCCGCTCGATCCCCGCGATGGGCCGGCAGATCAAGGGCGAGCTGCGGGCGTTCAAGCGCGGCTAGCCCTCGTACACCGGCTCGCCGTCGTCGAAGTACACGGGCTGGTTGCCCGGCCCCCAGCAGGTCTGGGCGTGCACCTCGTAGGTGAACACCCCGGTGCACGCGCCGTCCGGCCAGTCCCCGCTGTCGGGGACCTTCGAGCACTGCCACCCCTCCTTCGAGTCGACGCGCCTCCGCCCGCAGGTGTTGCATGGTCCCGCGCCGGCCTCGACCCGCACGAGCATGGTCAGGTCGCGCGAAGGGAGGCCGATCGGCGGTTCGACGAGATCCAGCCCCGCGATGGCCGTGCGCATCTCGTCGAGGTTGCTGTCCTCGACGCCCCACATGCGCCGCCAGCCGATCGTGACGTCGGCGTCCTGCGGCGGGTCGGCGGTGGGGTTGCCGGCGTGGTGCGTGTACTCGACCTCGACCCACCCGTCCGGGCAGAGCGAGGCGAGGCCGGCGAGGGTGGGGGCGCAGGGGAGGTTGTTCCAGGGCATGACCTACTCCTTGGCCGGAATCGGCTTCGTCGAGAGCACCCGGATCGTGTTGCCCTTGAAGAACCAGCCGCTGCAGACGACGCCCTTGATCTCGTGGGTCTCCCGGCGCGCGGTGAAGCCCGTCGCGTGGCCGTCGTCACCGCAGGCGAAGCCGTCGCCGCCCCGCGAGTTCACCTTGATGTTCGTGTACCCCTCGGCCTCCAGCACCTTGCGCGCCTCGTTCGGCTGGGGGCAGCCGTAGTAGCCGCAGGTCAGGGAGAAGGCGAGGATGACGATGTAAGCCCACAGCGGGGCGTCGGAACTGCTGTTCGACATGTTCGAATCCTTCGGGGTGGAGGGGTGGAACGCAAGATCAGATCCGCATCGGCATGACGACGGCGAGGAAGTCGGGGCCGTCGACCGGGCGGACCACGAGCGGGTCGAGCTCGCCCTGGAGCTGGAGCACGACCTGCTTCGTCAGGATCGACCGCAGCGCGTCGAGCAGGTAGACCGCGTTGTAGCCGGAGATGATGTCGCCCTCGCCGGTCCACTTCTCGATGTCGACCGTGTCCGACACCATGCCCGCGTCGGGGTTGTCGGCGACGATCTCGAGTTCCTTCGCCTTGCCCTTGTAGGTGATCCGCACCGTCGCGGTCTTCTCGGGCGCCATCACCAGCGCGCGCTCCAGCACGGCCGTCAGCTCGGCGCGGTCGACCACGGCGCTGCGTTGGATCGTGGACGGTATCACCTGCTGGTACGGCGGGAACACGACGCCGGCCAGCTTCAGCGCGATCGTCAGGTTCCCCGACCGCGCGAACATGCACGCGTTGCCGTGCTCCTCGACGCCGATCTCGAGGTCGCCCGACTTCACCCGGCCGAGCATGTTGCGCAGGTGCGCGATCCCCTTGCGGGGGACGATGGCGCCCTTCGTGAGCTTCGGGCCCGCGAGGTCGCTCGTCATCTTCGTCAGCCGGTGGCCGTCCGTCGACACAGCGGTCGTGTGCTTCCCGTCGCTCTCCCACAGCAGGCCGTTGAGGTTCACCCGCGCCTCGTCGGAGGAGATCGACGGGAAGGTCTTCTCGAGGAGGTCGCCGACGCTGGCGGCCGGCATCTTGACCAGCGGGGTGCCCTTCTCGGGGCTCGGCAGGTCGGGGAAGTCGGTCGCCGCGACGCCCATGAGCTTCAAGGTCGAGCGGCCGACCGAGAGCTCCAGCCAGTGGTTATCGAGGGCGCGCAGGCGGACCGGCTTCGGGGGCAGGGTGCTGGCGACGTTCAGGAGGAAGCGGGCATTGACGCACAGGCCGCCCGCGCCGGCGACGGACACCCCGTCGCCCATGAGCGGGAGGAGCTCCATGCTGGAGACCATCATGTCCGTCGCCAAAATCTCGAGGCCGGTCTTCGCGTTCGCGCGCAGGAGCACGTTCGCCAGGATCGGCTGGCCCTTGGCGCGCGCGTCGGCGATGCCGGAGGCGGTTTTGAGGGCGGCGACGAGCGCTGGCTGGGGGAGGGTGACGTCGAGGAGCTGGGGCATGTGAATCTCGCGCGGGCGCCCGCGTCTCGCGGGCATGAAGTGGATCGTGTGCGGCGGGCGCCGCGAGCGACTCGGGGCCATGGGACGGGCGGCTCTTGCCGCTATTCACCGGCCGGACGCCCACCCCTGGCTCGGCGGGCTCCTGCGCCGTCTCCAGGCGATCGAGCCGCGGGTCAGGCCGGGGATTTCGGCGGTCTACGAGGGCGAGGCCGAGGGCGTCGACAAGGACGCGCGCGAGGCCGCGAAGGCGCTGGGCGTCCCTGTCGTCCGCTTCCCGATCACCGATGACGACTGGGCGCAGCACGGCAAGGGCGCGGGCCCGCGGCGAAACCGCGACATGCTCAACGGCTTCACCCGCTTTTCGCCCATCGAGCCGGCCGAGGCGGTGCTCGCCGAGCGCGGCGGGGACGGGACCGCCGACATGGTCCGGCAGGCCCGCGCCGCCGGCCTCCCCGTGATCGACCTCGCCGACCCCGCGACCGCCGCCGCGCTCGCGCCGTACCAGCGCTGGACGAAGGACGACGGGTGGCTGGTCCGGTCCGACCGGCGCCGGTGCCTCGAGGTCCAGGCCACCCGCCCCGGGGTCGGCCCGCCGATCATGTCGGGGCACTGGCTCAAGGTGCAGAAGCGCGTCGTGATCCCCGACCACTGCTTGTACGTCGGCCGCGACGCCCACGGCGTGCCCGCGCACCCGCGGCTTCACAACCCCTTCCCGGTGAAGCCGCTCGGCGGCGAGCGTTACCTCGTGTTCCTGCCGGACGGCCCGCGCGAGGCCGACGCCGCCGGCGCGCTCGGGTTCTACCGCGCGCACCTCATCGACCACCTGCCCGAGCTGCGGGCCGAGCTGGCGGCGATCGTCCTGCAGCGGAAGATCCTCGTGTGCTGGTGCGGGGAGAGCAAGCCCTGCCACGCCTGCCTGATCGCCGAGTTCGCGGTGAACATCGTCGCCTCCGGCGCGTTCTGGCGGGCCTGCGAGGCGGGGCGCCCGTCGACGGCACCCGCCGCGGGTGCTACCGCTCCGGCATGACCAGCCAGTACGAGAACGACTGCGAGCAGTTCAAGTCCTTCGTGAAGATGTACCGCGAGAACGGGATGTCCGAGAACGAGGCGAGGGAGGCCGCTCACGCGCGCCTCCGCGAGTGGGACCGCGATATGGGAGCGCTCACGACCCGCCGGGCCTGCATCGAGCAGGCCCGCGCCGCCGCGAAAGCGCTCGACGAGAAGGGCGAGGCCCACGCGGCCCTGACCATGCTCGCCGACGAGTACGAGAAGGCGATCAACCCGCGCGACACCCACATCGACGCGGTCTACGGCGCCTACCTCGAGGGCTACCGCACCGCCCTCACCGGCGCCCACTTCATGCCGGCCCTCGGAGTCTTCGCGCGCACGGCAGCCGTCCTCGGCGCGATCGACGGAACCACTGAGCCCCCGACCGCCCTGCGCTCCCGTTCGGGGCTGTTCGAGGCCGTCGTGGCGCTGCTCCAGCGGCGGGAGTGATACGGTCGCGCCGTGAAGCGCCTCCACCCGCCGACGTTCCAGGCCCGCTCCGGCGGGACGGTCCTGCAGATCCACGAGGACGAGGCGGGCAAGCCGCCGCCGGCGGGAGGCGTCCCCAGCTCGGTCGCCCCCGGCCTGCTCTACGTCGAGGCCAACCACTCGATCGCCGTCGACCAAGGCCAGCGCATCGGCGTCGTGCTCGCCGCCAAGCTCGCCGTCGTCGAGGTGCTGATCGGCATGGTGGCGTACGACGTCGAGCTCAAGCCGCTGCTCCAGCGCCGCCCCCAGGGTGCCCCGCGGATCGAGGTCCGCAGCCGGGCGATCTCGATCGACTGGCCCGAGGCGGGCGTCGACTCCGAGGCCGCCCCCAAGTTCACCGTCCGCGGAGCCGAGGACGACTTCAAGTTCGACGGCCTCGGCCTGTCCGGGCCCGACTACGACGAGGACAGCGCGGACGTGTTCGGCGAGGGCACCGTGCTCCTGCACCGCCACGACGTCACCGGCACCGTCATCGTCGAGACCGTCCTGAACAGCCCGAGCGCGCGCGACGCGGTCCAGCTCGCCCTGCTCGACCGCTTCGCCGTCGAGCCGCGCGACATGCGGACCGGCCGGCGGATCGCCCTCAAGTGCTACTACGACCAGATCGTCCGCATCACGCTCGCCAACAACCCCTTCGGGTTCGGCGCCGACCCCTCCGGCGAGAAGTACAAGGCGAACGAGTACCCGCTCATGTGCTACCTCGAGGTCGACCTCCCCGACGTCGCCCTCGTGCCCAGCCCCGGCCGCTGGCGCACGGTCCCGCGGCCCAAGATGCCGTAGCCGGGGCTTTGTAGCGGGGCCCGGGGGCCGCCGGTAGGGTCGCCGCCGGAGTTCCGGCTACATGACGGGTTTCACGCGCTACTTTGCCGCCGAGCCTTCCCGCGCGCAGCTCGCCGCGATCGAGGGTGTCAACCTCATCGAGGTCAGCCCCCAGAACGTCGCGCAGGGCGCCGGCACGGGGGTGTGCTGCGTCATCGGCGAGGCCGAGGACGGGCCCTACAACACCCCCGTCGAGATCTTCAACGGCCAGGAGCTGATCGGCACGTTCGGCGAGCTCGGCTTCATCCACGACGGCAAGCCCGGCCAGTCGCCGGTCGCGCGCCGCTCCGGCTCGTCCGAGAAGTGGAACGGCAACCTGTTCATGGCCCTGTCCGGGCTCACCTTCACCCGCCTCATCGTCGTCCGCGTGAAGACGGCGGCGGGTCAGGTGCAGTTCCGCCGGCTAGCCAGCATGACCGCGACCAAGCGCGGGCCGCACAACCTGGAGCCCGGCGACACTGCCGATTTCGAGGTCGATGGCGCCCCGGTGACCGCGACCATCGTGGCCGAGGCCGGGACGATCCAGGCGGTCGGCGGCACCTACCCGACCAACTTCGTCGGCGTCGAGAAGATCATCATCCGCGACGAGTTCGGCAACGACCGGCCCGTCAAGTTCTCCGCGACCGACCAGGCCATCGCCGACGTCATCAACGCGTTCAACAAGCAGCTCGGGTACACCGCGGCGACCAACAACGGCGGCCAGATCCTCCTGACCAGCCGCATCCGCGGGAGCCGGGGCTACATCAAGATCGTCTCGGCCACGCCGGGCGTGCTGGCGACCCTCGGATTCTCCGCCGTTGACACCGCCGAGGTCGACAAGGTCACCGTCGTCAACGCGGTCACCGGCGTATACACGTTCTCGGTCGACGTGCTCTACCAGGGGCAGATCGTCTCGTATCAGGGCACGTACACCGCCAACGTCGGCCCGGACACGGAGACGACCATCCGCGATGCGCTCAAGCTCGACTTCGAGACGCAGAACCCGAACGCCCCGGTCACCATCACCACCGGCGTCGACCTGCTCAACATCACCAGCAACGTCGCAGGTGTGGGCATCGTCACCGCCATCGTCGCCACCCCGAACGTCGGCGACTTCACCACCGCCAACGTCACGCCGAACGCCGCCACCTTCGGCAACGGCAACGGCAACGTGAAGAACGTCGACGGCGTCCTCGACTCCGAGATCGCCGCGATGTTCGACCTGCTCGGCGGTCTCGGGGCGCGGCTCCTGAAGACCGGGTTCGTCCGGGTCTGGAACGACGCGACGCCGGAGACCGGTCTGCTCAAGTTCGTCGGCGGCGCGGTGGGCCTCGCCCTCGGCTTCGTCGCTGGCACCACCATCAACGCCGGCGAGGGACCCGCGAGCCTCATCCTGTCCGGCACCCGCATCAAGGACGACGCCGGGTTCTTCTGGGTCACCTGCCAGACCTTCGAGACGGACACGACCGGCGGCCCGTGGAGCCTCGACGTCCGCCCGGCGAACGACGACGACACCACCCCCGTCGCGGGCATCGGCGAGGCGACCCAGCTCATCGACGTGCTCGACCAGGAGTACGTCGTCACGAACGAGGCGACCCTGACCCGGCTGTCCCCGTCCGGGTTCGACGAGGCGTACCGCGTCGCCCTCGACGCGACGATCGACAGCTCCAGCATCGCCCGCGAGATCACGATCATCACGACCTGCCGCGGCTCCGAGAGCATCAACGCCTCGCTGGTCGCCAACATCCCGCAGGCCAACAAGGAGGAGCACGCGCTGCGCGTCGGCATCTTCGCGGCGCCGCTCGGCATGTCGGTCAACGACGTCCGCTTCGACCCCGGGCAGGGCGTGCCCGCGTGCGGCACCGGCCGCGACTACATCTTCAACTTCCCCGGCACCGCGGCCCGCATCCCCCGCGTCGCCGCGGTCGGCCTCGCCGGCGGCCTCGGGTTCACCGCGGACGGCATCATCAACCGGCGCAGCAACGTGCTCTACGCGAGCATCCGGTCGCGCATGCCGCCCGAGGAGAACGTCGGCCAGGATCTCCGCTTCACGGTCGTCGGGCGCATCGACGTCGTGGTCGGCCTCGAGGACGCGTACAACTCGGCGAAGGGCGGCACCCCGCTCAAGTCGGAGCACTACATCTCCCTCAAGGCCGCCGGCGTCTGCACCCTCAAGATGGACCGCGAGGCCGGCATCTCGATCCAGTCGGACGTGACGACGCGGCCCGAGTCGGTCAACTCCGACGAGTGCAACGCGAACCACCGATTCCTCTGGAACTACATCGGCAACTCGATCGCGCAGATCGCCCGCCCCTACGTCAACACGCTCATGCGGCCGAACGCCCGCACGAGCCTCGTCGGCGCCATCACCGGGTTCCTCGAGGACATGAAGTCGGAGGGCAACCGCGCCCTGTCCCGCATCTACGACTTCACCTGCGAGGACATCTCCTCGCAGCCGTGGAAGGGCCTCGGCCACTCCGACATCGCGATCAACGTGCAGCAGCTCCCGACGCAGAAGTACATCAACGCCCGCCTCATGGTGACGACGCAGGTTCTCCTGAACGCCGCCTGATCCTCGCCTGACCTGAAGGACACCCCAGACCATGGCCACGCCACGCCGCCTCAAGGGACAGGAAGTCTTCGTCTCGATCATCGTCGACAACAAGGAGGTCGACAAGTTCGGGCCGATGCTCGACCTCGACGTCACGCTCCGCCTCGAGGTCATCGAGGGCGACTACCTCGGGGAGACCACGACCTCGTACGACAACGTGTTCCGGGGCTGCCAGCTCGCCCTCAAGGGGCACCTCATCGGCGGCAAGTGGTACAAGATCATGAACGCGCTGGTGAAGAAGGCGCGGAACATCTCGGAGGGTGCGCTCGCCCGGCTCGACATCAACGCCGCGTTCGTCCTGCCGAACGGCCTCATCCTGAACTGGACCTTCCGCGACTGCACCTCCGGCGACATCAAGCTCAACATCCCGGATCGCAAGAGCTACGTGGAGGGGACGCTCGACCTGATGTGCTCGGACGAGCCGACGATCCCGGCGAACCTGTAAGACGGCGCCTTGCACACCGCCGCGGGCCGCGGCACTGTCGCGGCCATGCCCAGCCTCCCCGACTTCACCGGCTCCACCGCCGACGCTCCACCGGCGCCGGCGGCCGCGCCTCCGGCTACCCCCGCGGCGCCCATGCTCTACTCGCTCGACCCCTCGGCGCCGCCGTACGAGCCGGCGGTCGACCGGGTGCCCTTCGAGCTGGGCGACGGCTTCCGCCAGCGGATCCCCGAGGATGTCGTGCCCGCCGGGCTCATGTCCGAGGAGGACCGGGTCTTCGAGGTCCGCCAGATCACGATCGCCGAGAACTGCCGCTCCACCCGGCTCGCATTCATCGGCGAGGTGTTCGACCAGGGCAAGGCCGTCCAGCTCGCCGTCCGCTACGCGGTCCGCAAGATCGGCAAGATGACGGGCGCCGCCCTGGGCGACGAGCAGCTCGACCGCTGGTTCAACCTGCTCGGGTTCCACGGGTTCCACAAGGTGAAGGAACTCGTCGACGAGCTCATGGAGGTCCGGCCGCACGAGGCCGCGGCCTTCGAGGCGAGCAAGCGCGACGACCTCATGGGGCGGAGGTTCAACCGCACCATCCCCGCCAGCGCGCTGCCGAGGAAGCGCTGGGCGGCCCGCGTCGGCATCCCCGCGCACTGGGTCGAGACCTATGCCGACGAGGACGCCAAGGCGAAGGAGAAGCGCCTCGCCGAGGGGCGCAAGCGGCAGGTGCTCGGCGGGCAGTGGACCGTCGGGGACAAGCTCGCAGACGAGTCGCAGGTCATGCTGTGCACCCGCGACCTCAACTTCACGCTCAAGGAGCTCAAGATCGAGGAGGCCCAGCGGACCATCGACTACGTCGAGGACCCCGAGGACCGACACTCCGTGCGCATCATGCAGACGATGCTCGCCATCACCGACATCGGCGGCGTCGCCCTCGGCACGAGCACGGAAGATCTCGTGAAGAAGCTGCAGTGGTTGGAGGACATCGGTCCGCGCGCGCGCTTGATGGTGACCGGCCTGTTCGCCCGGTTGCACGAGGTGGACCACGTCGGCAACGCCAAGTTTTGCGAAACTGCCACCCCACTTGATTAGGCTGCGCGAGGGCCAGGCGCACGAGTTCGCGTTCTACGCGCTTCGCACGGCCCGCGAGCTCGCCTACGACCTCCAGCGCGACCTGATCTTCTTCTGCCGCCACGCGCGGCAACCCATCTCGGACGTCGAGAAGTGGGCGTACCCCGCGTTCTACTCCCGGCTCCGGACCCTCGGCGACCTCCTCGAGAAGGAGTGGGAGGCGCCCGACGAGTAGCCCGTGCCAGGGCGCCAGAAACGCCCGTGATAGAGTCGTTTTGTGGGCTCCGCCGCAGCCGAATACGACGTCCTCGTCCACCTGAAGGTCTCCCGCGAGTCGCAGAAGGCGATGGGGGTGGCCGCGGGGACGTTCCGCGCGACGATGCGGCGGGCGGCGGCCGACCAGAAGGCGATGAACCGCGCCGAGATCGCGCGGACCAAGGCGGCCGAGCGGGAGAAGCTGCGGGCCCTGGGGGTCGAGGCGCGCCGGAAGCGGGCGCACGAGGCGATCGAGTCGCGGGCGGCCAAGCAGGCCGAGCGCGACCGGAAGCGCCGCGAGGTCGAGAAGACGCGGGACGCCCGGCGAGCTGCGGTGCAGGCCGCGAAGTCGCGCGCGCAGATGACCGGCGCGCTCGGCACGACAAATTCGACCGTCGGGGGGCTGTTTAGCGGGGTCGGGACCGGCGGGGCGGCCTCGTGGGCGACCAAGGCCGGCGGCGTCATCACGGCGATCCTCGCGGGCGCGGTCGCGGCGGGCCTGGCGAAGGCCATGACCGACGGCTTCGAGGACCACGTGAAGAAGGAGAGCCGGACGGGCGGCATCGCCACCACGCTCCAGCTCTACGACTTCAACACGTACAACCGGGAGGGCCGCAAGAACGACGACGGCGAGCAGTTCGTCGAGAACCTCGAGAACGCGCGCTGGTACCAGCAGGAGCTCCAGCGGATCGCAGACGCCAGCCCTGGCGACCTCGAGGACGTGTCGACGCTGTTCCAGGGCGCCCTCCCCGGCATGGCGTCCGTCACCCAGGACGCCCAGCGGATCACCGACCTCACGCAGAAGCTGACCCTGCTGTCGGCCGTCCTCGACAACGACTTCAAGACGGTCGGCGGCCAGAGCTCGCGCATCCTCACCGGCGGCGCCGGGGCCGAGTTCGAGACCTGGAACCGCCTGCAGAAGCCCATCCGCCAGGCCGGCATCGAGATGGGCCTCTTCAACAAGAACCAGCAGCTCGGCGAGAAGCTGACCATGGCCTTCAACAAGCTCCAGCCGGAGAAGCGGCTGGAGTTGTTCGAGAAGGGCGTCGCGCGCCTCGGCAAGCCGATCGCCGACTACTACGAGAACACCTACGAGGGCATCACCTCGCAGGCGAAGTCGACGTGGATGCAGCTCCGCATGGCCTTCGGCGAGGGCCCGTTCGACGCGGTGAAGCGGTCCGTGAAGGACATGAACAAGGGCCAGGGCGTCCTCGGCCGCGGCTCGAAGGCCAACGAGAACGCCAAGGAGTTCGCCTCCTTCCTCGGAACCCAGGTCGGCAACGCGCTCGGGAACGCGATGAACATCGCCGACAACGCGGCCAGCTACGTCGCCAACAACTGGCGCGACATCGTGCTGAAGGCGCAGGACGCCGCGCACTACCTCGTGTCCGGGGCGAAGCTGGCGGTCAGCCTTATGGGCGTGCGGACGGGCGTGGGGCTCGCGGCGAGCGGGGGCGGGGCCATCCTCGGGGGCATGGGCGCAATCGCGTCGACGACCGCGACGATCGGCCAGCTCGGGGTCGCCGCCGCCGTCGCCCTCCCCGCGATCGTCGCCCTCGGCATCGTGACCGGCGGGCTCGGGATCATGCTCGGCGGCGCCGTCGCCTACGCGGTGACCCACATCGACGAGCTCACCCTGCGCTTCACGAACTGGGCGCAGACCGCAGGAGACGTGCTGGACCCGTTCTTCGTCGCGCTCGACACCCTGTCGGCGAAGTTCGAGGCCATGGGCATGTACCTGATCGGCGCCGGCGAGGACACGAGCATCTTCACCACCGCCGTCACCACCGGCACCACCATTATCGAGACTCTGACCACGGTGTTCTCCGAGCTGATCGGCATGACCGCCAGCGTCATCGAGACCTTCGCGGGCGCTGCCGACTTCATGGCCGGCATCTTCGGCGGGAACAACCCCGGAGAAGCCCTCGAACTAATGATGCTCTACAAAAAGCGCGAGTCCGTATCGATGTCGGACCAGAGCCCGGAGGCGTACGCGATGGACGCCCGGATCGCCGAGCTGGAGGAGAGCACGCGCACCTACAAGGAGCGCGCGGCGGGCGTCGTCTCGACCATCCGCGGGGCGAAGACGGCGTTCGACAGCGGCATGGCGAACAAGGGGCCCTCCGACCTGTCCTGGATGGCCTACGAGAAGATCTACCCGATGGGCCCCGCGCCCCCGCAGCGGACAACCTCCAACAAAAAGCCCCCGAACGTCAAGGTCAACCAGACCAACAAGATCTACATGAACATCCGCGACACGGACCCGAACGCGATCGTCGCCGCGCACAACAAGGAGACCAGCCGCCGCGCGTCTATGGGCATTCGCTCGGCGCTGGCCATGACGCAGAGGAACTAGCATGTCGGGCAATGAAATCGTCATCACGGAGACCGGGGGCGACGAGCGCAGCATCACCCTGCGCGGCCGCAGCATGCCGCAGGTCGACGACGAGCCGGCGGAGTTCGGCATCCAGCAGCGCGGCCGCGTGAACTACCCGCCGTGGCAGCCGGTCGCCGACGTGTCGATCCTCGGGGCCGTGTGGGAGCCCCTGATGATCTCGGGCCTGTGGGACAACAGGTACATGGATTCGAGGAATGCCCCCATCCTCGGCAAGTTCAAGAACTTGGCGAGCAGGGGGCCCGGCGGCGTCACAGGGCCGAACGGCCAGGCGCGCAACTGCGTCGAGATCATCGAGGCCCTGTACCTGCTCATCCGGACCGGCGAGACCCTGAAATTCGAATGGGGCCCGTTCACCCGCTACGGCATCCTCTGGACCTTCAAGCCGAAGATGTACCGGACCGAGCGGGTCGCGTGGGAGATGGAGTTCCAGTGGACCGGCGACACGGACATCAAGCCGGTCCTGAAGGCCCGCGCGAAGGTGTCGCCGCTTGGCCTGCTCGCGCTCCTGCTGGCGATCCTCGAGGCCCTCCGCAACGCGATCAAGCTGCTCAACGCGCCGGCGAAGTTCTACGCGAACAACATCCTGTCCCCGTTCAACCAGCTCATGTCGGCCATCACCGACGTCCTGGACGAGCTGACGAAGGTGATCGCCAACGCGCTCACCCCCCGCAAGATCCTCGGGGACCTGCGCGCCGGCTTCACGAAGATCCGCCTCGCCGCCGGCGACCTGCTCCGCGCGCTCCGGAACAAGGTCGGCTTCTCCGACCCGCTCACCCCCCGCGACACCGCCCTCGCCGATTTCAGCTTCCTCGTGCTGCGCAAGGAGGTGCTCGCCTGCGCCGCCGCCATGGCCGAGCGGGAGATGGAGCTGGCCAAGCTCGACACCCCCGACCTGCTCGACTCGACGTTCACCGGCCAGGGCGAGACCCTGCGCGACGTGGCCAAGCGCTTCTACGGCAGCGCCGCCGACTGGATCGTCATCGCCCAGTACAACAGCTTCGCCTCGGCGACGGTGCCGACCGGCACGCTGGTGCTGGTGCCCTCGAAGGTGAAGGCGGCATGACGAACTGGAAGCACTCGTGCCACGTGCGGCTCGGCATCCGGACCGAGGACTTCAAGCCGAAGTTCGTCGTCCCGGACGTGCTTGCCGCGCGCCAGAAGGGCATCGAGTCGTTCGACGAGGACGCGGGCTTCCGGGGGCTCGGGTTCGACGTGGTCCCATTCTCGGTCCAGCTCACGATGAACAACTACGCGAGCGCGGACACCTGCAAGATCCAGATCCCCATGGCGGTCCTGCCGTGCGACCCGCGCGCGCTCCGGCAGGTGCAGGTGCAGGTGTTCGGCGGGATCATCCCCGCCGAGGAGGTCCGCGCCCGCGCCGCTCTCGGCGGGTCGGGCTCCAAGATCTTCCCGGGCTACGACGAGGACCCGACCACCAGCAACAGCTACGAGATCTTCCGGGGCTTCCTGCAGGACCACACGGTGAAGTGGGGCGAGAACGACGTGGTCGAGTTCGCCGCCGTCGACCTAACCCAGATCTTCATCGGCGCCGAGCTGCCGGAGGACGCGTTGAAGACGATCCCGAAGTCGGCGCGGATCGACGAGGTGATCCAGCTCCTGCTCTACGGCCGCGGCATCCCCGGGTTCGTGGTCCGGACCGGGTCGTACGGGCTGCCCGGCGCGCGGGGCACGATCATCGTCAACGAGACCGGCGCCGCGCTCCCGCGCCTGCAGGACATCCATCCGCCCGAGGCGTTCGACAGCAAGGGCACGAAGAAGAAGTCCCGCAGCGCTGGGTCCACGAAGAAGATCTCGTACTGGGATTGTATCTGCGATCTGTGCAAATCCGCTGGCCTGTGGTGCTACATCCGCGCGGGCCGCAAGCCGATCCAGGTGGGCGGAGACGGCCGCAAGGTCATCCCCGGCGCCGAGCTCGTGATCACGAACCCTCGGACGTTCTACGCCGCGGCGGATTCGCAGGAGTCCGCCGACGCCGCGACCCGCAAATTCATGATCGGGTACAACATCGACGGCGGCGAGCTCACAAAGCGGTATGGCGGTAGCGACATTCCGACCACGATCGAGGTGCGGTCATACGACCCGACGATTCGTAAGACGCGATTCGCGCGCTACCCCAAGAAAAACCTCATCAACAGGACCACGCCGAACGGCAAGGGCGACCGCGAGGAGATCCAGCTCCGCGTCGTCGCGCCGATGTCGGGGCCGGGGGTCCAGCTCGTCCTCGCCGGTATGGCGATCTCGCTGTTCGAGGACCAGGCCCGGCGCGAGGCGGAGATCATCATCCGCAGCAAGTCGACCCTCTCCGCGCTGTTCACCGAGCCATCGCTGATCAACGGCCGGTGGAACACCGAGGTCGCGGACATGTTCTGGTTCCGACCCGGGGAGGCGTTCGAATTCGGAGCGGCCCCGCCGGAGATCGACGCGTTCATGTCGCCGGCGCTGGCGATGTTCGCCGAGCAGTCCCTCCAGCAGCGGTCGGACATGTACATCAAGCAGGGGTGGCCGGTGCCCCTGGCGTTCAAGCAGGCGAACGCCGACCTCGACCCGCTCATCCAGAAGTTTTTCCGCGTCGTGAAGATCGACTGGAGCTGGGAGTACCCGGACGACGTCGCTGGCGAGGAGGGCGGCTGGTCCTGGGAGATCACGGGTCGCAGCTACATGGACGTCCGCTCCGCCCCCGCCGTCCTCTCCGACGACGTGCTAACAGGCGTCGGGAGGGCGTGATGCAGGGCTGGGAACGACCACCGATTCGCCCGGACGACGGCAACGCGCCGCACCCGGCCGACTTCAAAAACTACGTGTCCCTCGGGACAGTCGGCTACGACCCCGAGGACCCGTCGCTCGCGTTCGTCCGCCGCGAGAACGGCCAGGTGCTCGTCGAGGTCACCCTGACCGACGGCGACTCGGTCAACGCGTACCTGTGCCACCAGCAGACCGGGCCCGACGCGGGCGACTACATCCCCGTCCAGGTCGGCGAGGCCGTGGTCGTGCTGTGGCCGGACGGGTTCGCCGAGAGCCCCTACATCGTCGCGCGCCTCGCCGACCTGGAGCGCAAGCTGGTGGATCAGGTGTGCGGGCTCGACACGACCACGCCCGCGGGCGCCTTCGAGGTCATGCGGCAGTTCAGGTGGATGCGGACCGTCGACGGGCAGGTGTTCGCCGTCCAGGCCGGCGGCGAGCTCCTACTCCACGGCGGCGGCACCGGCGTCCGGCTCAAGGGCACGCAGGTCGTCGTCGACAGCGGCGCCGGCGGCGTCCACCTCGGGGCCGACTTCACGACCCCGCCGGTCCCCGGCACGGTCGTCAGCACGAAGGAAACGCCCACGGTCCCGGCCGCCCCGTTCATCCCGATCCCCGACATCTCGCTGTCGCTCACCCCCCAGCCGCCGCAGCTCCACAACGGGATCGTCCGCTTCCAGGACCCGTACGAGGCGAACCTGGCGACCGACGACGCGTTCTTCGAATACTGGCTCGCCATCTACGCGGTGCTCACCGCAGCCGCAGCCGCCTTCGGCATCCCGTGGCCGTTCGTGGAACCGCCCGCGAAGCTGACCTCGCGCGCGGTGAAGGCCAGCCGGACGCACACCGCGGGCGACTAGAACGTCACCAGCGTCGGCTTCTCGGGTTGCAGGGCGGCGTCGAGCTCGGCGAGCTGGGCGTTCATCTCGAGGAGGTGGAGCGGCCACTCCATGGGGTCCAGCTCGGAGGCCGCGCAGGCGATCGAGCGGATCGCCATGATCGCGCGCTCGTCGATGGTCGGCTCGTCGGCGAGGTACTCGGTCGCGGTCCGGGCGATCCCCTCAAGGCCGCGGGCGTGCTCCAGCGCGGCGACGAACGTCCGGATCGCCGTGCTGTTCGTGGCGCGGGCGAGCCGGAGCAGGCTCGCCGACAGCCGGCCGATCGCCCGGGTGATCCGCCGGTGCTGCCGGGTCCGCGCGGGCACGGGTCCAGGCTTCACGGGGGTCTGGTCGACCTCGCCCTTCATCGTGGCGAGGCCGGTGAGCTCGATCTGCCGGGTCCGCTCGCGGGTGAGGTCGTGGGTCTGGCCGATGTCCTCGAGGGACATCCCGTCGCGCTCGGCGTCGGCGATGTCGAGCGCGCAGGAGTTCGCCAGCTCCCAGACCTCCTGATCTGGGAAATTCTCCGTGATCGCGCCGGTCTGCTCGTCGACGGTCAGGTAGAGGTGGTGCCGGCACGAGACCCACGGACAGGGCCTCATCCCGTCCTTGCACTCGGCGCGCGTCCGCGGGCGGAGCGCTTGGATCGCGTCCGCCTCGGGGTACAGCAGCCTGCCGACCTGCTGGTCCACCACCCTCGTCAGATTCACCCTTGGACGACGCCCCGCTGCCAATGCAGGGCCATCCTGGCAGGATGCGGGAAACCCGCAACCAGCGGGGTCAGCCGATCGCCAGCCCGAGCTGGCCCGGCCCCGGCGCGGGCGGCGAGGCCCCGAGGACGAACGTGCGCCGGTGGGGCAGGGGCCGCGGCATGTGCCGGTGACCCTGCAGATCGGCCGACCACTCGCCCTCGTCGCCGCCGTGGTCGTCCTCGAGGCTGATCTGGAAGGTCGCCCCGGGCTGGCCGTCGAGGGGGCGCGCGCCGAGCTGCTTCAAGAAAGGCTCGACCTCGCTCCCGCGCATCCGCGCGGCCTTGATCTGGTCGAGGATGTCGCGGGTCCACCAGAGCTCGTTCGGGCGCGGGTCCGGGCCGCTCTCCCCGCCGGGGATCGCCCAGTCGATGTCTGGGAGGAGTTCGTACTCGTCGGGGTGGATGCCGAGGACGTGGCGCTGGGGCCCGACGGGGATCGCCAGCTTCGGCCGGAAGCTCGGGTGCGCGTCCGGCGGCGCCTGCGGCCTGCTGTGGACGACCCGCGCGGTCTCCGGCACGAGCTGAGCGCGGTACACCCCCGGCTCGGCGACCCACGGCACCGGATCGAGCGCAGGCGCTACCCGGCGGTCGAGGCGGACCCACTGCCCGAGCCCGAGGTTGATCGGGCCGAGGAGCGGCTCCGCCGACACGCCCCGGACGACAGCAGGGCACTGCAGAAGCTGGGCGACCCGCTCGTCGTAGTAGCGCTGGTTCTCGGTGCTCACGAGCAGCCACACGTTCGGCAGCGCGGGGGGCGGCGGCGGAGCGGCGAGCTGCGCGAGCAGCCGGTCGCGCGCCTTGGCCCAGCGGTGCGCCCGGTCGAGCCGGCTGGCCTTGTGATCCGCGTCGATCATGCGGCGGCACAGGTCGAGGGCCTCCAGCGTCCAGCGGGCGGTCCCACCGTTGAGCGCGGTCCACTCGAAGAACTCCCGCATCCGCGCCGCGCGCTTCGTGACGACCTGGAAGGTGTGCTTCGAGGCCGCCATGAAGCCCCACCAGGCCGCGATGTAGGCGAAGTCGACGTCCTCGTGGAACGTGTCGGAGACCGAGTTCACAAACACGAGGCGGTGGGCGCCGCCGGACATCGCCTCCAGCATGGCCTCGGGGACACGTAGGACCGGCTTGTCGGTCCAGATCGCCAGCTTCGTCTTCCCCGGCCTGTCCTTGAACACGGCGAGACCCTCGAACGCGCGCCCGGGGCCGCTGTAGCGCGCGGCCATGACCGCCGCCCAGCAGTTCGCGCAGCCCGGCGAGACCGGGTCGCAGCCCCGGAGGAAGTTCAAGGTGTGCGTGCACCACTGGATCGCCGTCTTGCCCATGGGCAGGCAGCGACGGCGGCCGCCCCGTCGTTATTCGAGCGCGGTCGCCGCGGGTGATAGGGTCCCCCGGTGCCACCCGCCCCCCTGCTCGGCGCCGCCAACATCATCATCGACCAGGCGACCCTCGACCCGGGCATCGCGGGGAAGTCGCGCAACGACGGGGTGCCGTTCGAAGTCGTCACCCTCAAGAACGCCGACAACACGAACGTGCTGAAGCACCAATGGGTGCTGGAGAGGCCCCGGGGGTCGAACGCCTTCCTGAGCTCGCCGGCGTCGGCCTCGTGCCAGTTCACCCCGGACCGGCGGGGCACGTACGCGGTCACCCTCTACGTCAACGAGGGCAAGGCGCGCACGCAGGTGATGAAGCGCCTGCTGGGCGTGAAGACGGACGGCGGCCTGCGCTACCCCGCGCAGAGTGAGGGCGGGGAGGCGAACTGGACCTCCCTGTTCACCGGCAACCCGAACGAGACCGGCTGGTGGGAGGATCTGATCCAGATCCTCCAGACGATCCAGGCGGGGGTGGAGGGGTCGGTCCTCACTGTCGACCCCGAGGGCGGCCTCCCGCTGTCGCGCCAGCTCATCGCCGGCAACGGGGTCGTGTTCAACGACTCCGGGCCGGGCACCACCCTCGAGATCCGCTCGACCTCGGGCGTCATCCGCTACCCCGACGTCATCGGCGAGGCCGAGAACCTCGTGGCGTCGCGCGGCACGAAGCCGAGCGACCGCGACAACACGAAGTACGGCCAGCTCAACCTCGGGAGCCAGACCAACAACACCTACGGCACCGCGGACAACTACGCGACCATCCTCGGCGGCCTCGACAACCTCGCCTCCGCCGAGGGCACGTTCGTCGGCGGCGGCCTGCGCAACCGGGCGACCGACCTGTACGCCGTCGTCGGCGGCGGCGCCCTCAACTTCGCGGTCGGGCAGTACGCGGCCATCCTCGGCGGCAACAACAACGAGATCGCCGCGGACAACTGCGCCATCGGCGGCGGCGACTCGAACACCATCAACGACGCGATCTCGTTCATCGGCGGCGGCCAGGCGAACGTCATTGACGTCCAGTACAGCGCGATTTGCGGTGGGTACTTCAACACGATCCCCGTGGGCGGCTATGGGTTCATCGGAGGCGGGTACACGAACACCCTGTCGTCGTCGTACAGCTCGATCGTCGCTGGATACTTCAATGCGATCACCGCTGGCGACTATTCGTTCATCGGCGGCGGCTACCAAAACACCTCCGATTCGCTCTACAACGCAATCGGTGGCGGCTCCGGTAACTCGATTACAGGCGGCACCAATGCCTTCATCGGTGGCGGCTACCAGAACGAGATCACCGCCGGCTACGCCGTCGTCGCTGGCGGCTACCAGAACTCCGCTGATGGGGTCTACGCATGCGTCCTCGGCGGCATCGACTGCCACGCGATCGACCCGTGGACCGCCGTCATCGGCGGCAATCTGAACAACGCGCAGGGCTCGTACTCGATTGTCCTCGGCGGCCAGCTCAACAACACCGGCGGGGGCAACACCGCCATCCTGGCCGGGTACAACAACCTCACCTCGGGCAGCTACGGTGCCGTCGTCGGCGGCAACGAGAACTACGCGGGGCACGACAACGCGGTCGTCGCCGGCGGCCACCTCAATCAGGCCATCGGCCCGGACTGCTTCGTCGCGGCCGGCTCCAACAACATCGCCAGCAACACGTCCTGCGGGATCATCGGCTCCGACAACACAGCGCAGGGCAATTACTCGTACGCGTTCGGCCGGTCGTGCTTCGCCGGCAATGACAACACGATCGCCATCGGCCGCAGCGCCTCGCCCATCCACGCAGGCTCGCACGTGTACAAGGACGGCGCCGCGTCGACGGTGCAGTCGACCGCCGATAACCAGCTCACCGCGAGCTACACGGGCGGGATTCGGCTCCTGTTCCCCTCCGCGGTCCTGCGCCGGAGCGGCTACTCGGGGAGCAGCAACTACGTCGACGAGGTGCACGGCTCCGCCTCGACCACGAACGCGACGCCGGCGACCTCGACCATCATCACGATCCCGAGCGGGCAGGACGTGCATATCCGCGGCGTCCTGAAGGGCAAGCGCAGCGGCACCGCCGACGCCAGGAGCCTCGTCTACGAAGCGACCTACACGAACAACGGGGGGACGGTCGCGCTGGTCGGCGCCGCCGTCGTGAACAGCGCGCAGACCGCGGGCGTGGGCAACACCTGGGCGACGGCGGTCAACATCAACGGGTCGACCCTGGAGATCGCCATCACCGGGGCGGCCGCCCAGACCATCCGGTGGACCTGGAACTTCACGTGCACGGTGGGAGGCGCGACGTGACGTTCAAGCACATCATCAACCTCAAGGTCTACCAGGGCCTCCCGTTCTCGAAGGCGATCCCGCTCGACGAGCAGGACCCGGTGTCGCCGCTCCACACCCGCCCGCTCGACATCACGGGCCGGACGCTGGTCGCGGTCATCAACGCGCGCCCGAAGGTGAAGGCGTACGAGCTGAAGATCCTCGACCCGAACCCGCTGCCGGGGATCTACAGCTTCCTCCTGATCTACGGCGGCAAGGAGTACCCGTTCGAGGTCGAACTCCTCGACGGCGAGGGCGCGAAGGAACTCCAGGCGAAGATCATCGCGGCGATCAAGGCGCTCGGGCTCGGCTTCTACATCGGGGTCTGCGCCCCGAGCTGCGCCGACGCGTACGAGATCGTCATCGCGGGGCTGTGGCCGGGCGTCGACTGGACCCTCGAGATCGTCGACCAGCCGCAGGGCGACCCGCCCGAGGACCAGATCGAGCTCGACATCTTGCAGGAGAACATCCCCATCGCCGAGTTCGCGGTGACCTCGCAGGTGGTAGACGACCAGCTCGTGGTCACCCTGAAGCTCAACGCCGACGAGACCGGCGGCATCCCGGCCGCCGGCGACGGGCCCTACCTGTGGCGCCTCACCGCGCCGCTCGACGCCGACCCCAAGGGCGACGCGCTGCTCCTCGCGCGCGGGCACATCGTCGTGGAGAGGGCATAGATGGGGCTCGGTCTCGATCCTCTCGGCACTGGGCTCGGCCCGTTCGGCGGCCCCGGCCTGATCACGATCAAGGGCGTCGTGCCGATCGGCATGTCCGAGATCGCCATCGTCCTCGACCGCGTGCCGAAGCTGCTCAACGACGGCGCGTTCGACGACGCCAGCGACCTGAGCAATTACGTGCTCCTGCCCCTCGACCCGACCGAACTCCTCCCGCCGGACGACAAGGTGTTCATCCCCGAGGGCAAGTTCGTGCCGACCCACGGCGCGGAGATCGTCGGCGCCACCCTCGACCCCGAGGATGACAAGCAGATCATCATCGTCACGGACTGCGCCCTCGAGAAGTGGGTCGACTACGAGCTGACCCTGCTCTACGTGAAGGGCGTCGGGGAGGAGGACTACGCGGGCCCCACCACGTTCCCGTTTCGGGGCCTCACCCCCGGCAAGGTGATCCAGGGGAAGAAGGCCGCGCTCGCGGTCCCGCAGGACCCGTACCTCGACATCGACAACAAGTTCGACGCGCACAACTCGGACGGGTCGGTCTCGCTCAAGGGCTGGCAGCTCGAATCCAGCCAGCAGTTCGTGAAGGCCGGCGGGCTCGCCAACACGCGCAAGCGCATCGTCCGCCGCATCTTCGCGGGGCGGGGCCGCTATCTCGTCTACGGCAGCGACTACGGGGTGGACCTCCGGCCGAAGCTGCTCGTGCGCCCCGGCGACCTGCAGCGCCTCGAGAACAACATCGCCGCGCAGATCCGCCGCGAGCCCGACGTCCGCTCGGCCTTCGTCGCCTGCACCGTCGACCCCACCGGCCAAATGCTCAACATCGAGGCCCGCGTCGACGTGCGGGTCTTCGGCCTCGTCTCCGTACGTCAGCAGGTGGCCATCCCATGAGCCTGAGCCAGCGAGATCTGTTCCTTGCGATGCGCGCGCGGCTGCTCGCCACGAGCCAAAAGTTCGCGCCCGAGACCATCGACACGGAGGGCCAGGACGTCAACCTGTTCCTCAACCTCGTCGCGGGCGCGGGCGAGGAGCTCTCCCTCGAGTCCTCGCTGTTCGACCTGGGCCACTACCTCGCCACCGTGGCGACGGCGGGGGACGAGGCGGCGGAGCGTCTCGTCTCCGACCTGACCGGCGCACAGGTGCAGCGCTTCCGCGAGAACGCCGCCGTGGTCCAGCTCCGGCTCGACCGGATCAGCACGCCCGCCATCGCCCTCCCGGCCAGCTACCCGGTGAACACGAAGGACGGGATCACATTCCGCACCCTGGACGAGGTCGCGTGGTCGGCCGACGACACGGACAGCAAATTCGTGAAGGCGATCTGCGAGTCGACCGGCCCCCTCGGCAACGTCGACGCCAACACGATCACTCAGATCAACGTCGAGGGCGACGACACGATCTCGGTCACGAACCCGACCGTCGCCGCCGGCGGCCGCGACCTCGAGACGATCACGGAGTTGCTCGCGCGCGCGCGCGATTGGTACGTCAACGCGGCCCGTGGGACCCTGTCGGCGATCGAGTACGGGGCCAAGCAAACCCCGGGCGTCGTCTCGGCGACCGCCAAGGAGCTCACCCGAGCTCTCCCGCCCCACGACAACTCGATGCCGTTCTTCCGGGTCCGGATGTCCGTCGGCGACGTGAACGGCCAGGCGGGCATCGCCCTCGTCGAGGACACGCGGGCCACGCTCCGGGAGTGGCGCGGCGCCGGCGTCCCGGTCCTGCTCACCGGCTCGCTGGTGAACGAGGTGAAGGTGAAGTGGGTCGGCCTCGCGGCCAAGCAGAACTACGTGCTGGCGACCCTCCAGTCCGAGCTGTCCGCCAAGATGATCGCGTTCTCGGCCCAGCTTGGGCCCGACATCCCGATCGAGCGCGCCGACCTGTTCGCCATCGCCAAGTCCGTCGAAGGCTTCGACGGCATCCCGAAGGACACGCTGGTCGAGCCGGCCGATGACGTACAGCCGCCGGCGGGGTACACAAACCGCATTCGCGCCAAGGACGTCAGCTTCGCGTGATCCTCTCCCGCCACCAGCACCACGAGCCGCCGCCGCCCGCCGAGGGGATCTGGCCCTGCCGCCGGTGCAGGCGCGACCGTGTGTTCATCACCAGCGTCGCGTTCGAGGGCCGGAACGCCCCCGACGCGCCTCTGTTCTGCGAGGAATGCGGCTGGGAGTTCACGGCGCCCACGGAGACGATCATCGACCCGCACGGCCCCGCGCAGGTGACCGTCCTCCACATGAGCGCGGAGGAGCGGGCCCGCGGGCGGGAGCGCCTGCGGCTGCGCATGCTGCAGGAGCTCGGCCCGAGCGCGGAGCCGCCGCAGCACGACGAGATCAAGCCCGTCGACCAGATCGACCTCGCGCTGCAGATCGCGCAGCTCACCAGGAAGGGTAGGGCGGCATGACGCGCGACGAGCTGTTCCAGGTGCTCCTGTCCCTCGTGCCCCAGGCCGAGCAGGACGGCATGCAGACCGAGAACAACCAGCCGATCTACCAGGCGGTCGCGCACGGCCTGGGGCAGTTGTCGGCGCGCCGGCTGCGGAAGTCCGAGGCCGAGTACCTGCTCCCGCACTCGCTGCAGAAGGGCCCGCCGGCGGCCTTCCTCCGGCGGGCCCGGTACCGCGTCCAGATCACCCGGACCGGCAACACGGACCTCGCGCAGTTCGCCCAGCCCGGCGCGATCGTGATGGAGGGCCCCGACGGCCGGCTGTACGTGAACACGGAGCCGGTCGACTACGCGCGGCGCGACGAGAACCCGGTCCGCGAGGTCGTCTTCGGCTGCATCGTCCCCGGCGAGGTCGGCAACCTCGACTTCCTCATCAACGACGACATCAACGTCCCGCTCGGCAAGCCCGAGGGGTGGATCCCGCCCGAGTACGTCGCGCTCGCGAGCCAGTCGCGCGGGCGCTCCAACCGGGGGGCGACGGCGCTCCTGTCCGAGGGGACGATCGCGCTGAAGGACACCGGCAAGCCCGCCGTGTTCGAGATCGGCGACGCCGGCCTGTACGTCGAGATCCTCGACTCCGCCGACGTGAACAACATCGGGCGGATCTGGCGCATCCGGGACCACCGCTGGCCCGGCGTCGAGGAGCCGCCGAACAGCAACATCCGCCCCACGATCGCGCTGCTCGACGATGACCATGTCCGCGAGCAGTTCCAGTTCGCCCAGCAGGACGACGGCGGCGCCTTCTCCATCCTCACGGACGAGCTCAACAACTACGCCGAGCTGGACGTGCCGCTCCTGCCGGCGGCCCCGGCGGACGGCGACGCGTTCTACTTCGCCGCCCTCGCCCCCATCAACGAGATCGACCTGCGCATCGACCAGCCCGGAGCCGGCGAGTGGGACCTCGTCTGGGAGGTGTGGGACGGGTTCGTGTGGGTCAAGCCCGCCGAGGTGCTCGACGGCACCAGCGGGTTCCGGATCTCGGGCCGGGTGCACGTCGGCGGCATCGGGATGCAGACCCCGACCACGGTCAACGGCCTCGGGCCCACCTACTGGGTCCGCGCGCGCGTCGAGAACTTCGCCAGCATCACGGTCCAGCCGGTCGCCGGCTACGGCTACCCGCTCTGCTACGAGACGATGCAGCCCGAGGCGGGCACGGTCGAGTGGATCGTCCGCGACTGGCGCGACCTCGGCTGGACCATCACCTCGCTCCAGCAGATCACCCTCGGCCGCGACGACGACCTCGGGATGATCGGCGACAACCGCGGCATGTACCCCGAGCAGGGCGAGACCGAGGAGCAGTTCCGCCGGCGCCTCGCGCAGCTCCCCGACGTCGTCACACCAGCCGCGCTCAACCGGGTCGTGAATCGCCTGCTCGCCCCGCTCAAGCTCAAGGGCCGGGTCATCGACATCGGCGACGAGGTGCATGGGTTCTTCCTCGACGAGGACGCGTTCGACTACTACGCCGACCCGACCGACCCGTACCCGCAGAACAAGTGGAAGCTGCTCCTCGACATGACCGAGGCGTACGGCCACTTCTATGTGCTAGTGCCCTGGATCGCCGAGGGCGACTTCGGGATCTTCTTCGACGTCGGGCCGTCCATCTACCTGCCGGACAAGGGCCTCTACCTCGGCCCCTGCTGGGACGACGGCTTCATGGACGGTTTCTCGCCGGTCGCCAGCTACAACGTGTACCCGAACATCTACCGCGAGATGAAACGACGCAAGCTCGGGGGCGTCGGCTTCACGATGATCCCCGATGAAAGCCTGAACGTGCCGCCATGACGATCGACAAGACCCAGTACAACACGCGCGAGCGGGCCGTCTCCAACGACCTCAACCGCAGCATCGAGTTCGGCAGCCGGGCGACCTCGGAGGCGCTGTCGGCCGCGTTGTCGGGGTACGCGCGCGAGTCGGGCGTCGTCGGCGACAACGCGTTCCTGGTGACGCCGATGAACGGGACCATGAAGTCGGCCATCGGGCCCGGCCTCGCCGTCTACTACGATTCCACGAAGGTCTATCCGATCTCGCAGATGGTGTGGATCGAGTCGCGCGAGGTCCGCGAGGTGACCCACGAAGCGGCGGACGCGGACCCGCGGTGGGACGTGATCGAGATGCGGCCCGGCGAGCAGGTCAGCCTGACGCAGCCGCGCGACCAGTTCGACCCGCTCACGGGGACCTTCACCGTGGTCAACATGCCGAAGGAGGTCCAGTCCTGGCCCGAGTTCCAGATCCGCAAGGGGGCGCCGAGCGCGTCGCCGTCTGTGCCGGCCGGGGTCCCGGGGTGGATCCCCCTCGCGTACGTGAAGGTCGGCGGCGGCGCCGTCGCGGTCGTCTCCACGGAGGTCGTGTACTGCCGACCCCTGCTCGGCTCCCGCGGCGTCGACCGGACCGGGTGGACCACGTCGAACCTCGGCAACCTCTACGCCTCCGAGGTGCGAGGCGGCGGCATCGACTTCGACGGCGGCCCCGGCGACCTCACCGGATCGCTCCGCACCACGATGCGCGGCCGCTTCGGCTCGACCTTCTCGGGCCAGTACCACCACAACTTCTTCATCTTCCGGTCCGTCTCGGTGAAGGTGACGATTATGACGATCGACGGCGGCGTGATGCCGGGCGCCGACGACGTGATCTACTTCTACGCGATCCCGCCGCCGTACCCGTCCGGCTACGACCCGAGCATGGCGGGCCGCGAGCTGTGGACGCCCGACACGACGAACCTGTACGGGACGAACGGCGGCTTCTACGACAGCGCGCTGCAGGGCGGGTGCCTGATCATCGCGTCATCGAAGGAGCCGGACGTCCAGACCCCCGTCGGCAACCCGGGGGCCGGCATCGGGTTCTTCGACCACGAGTTCTTCAACACGGGCGGCCTGGCGCAGTCGAACTGCAGTTCGTGGGTGTACATCGGCGCGGGCTCGTACTCACTGGCCACGAACGAGATCCCGCCGCAGCTCACCCGCGGCAACTGGGTGACATTCGCGCGGAAGACGGGCGAGAACTTCCACCTCGACCTGCCGATCGCGGGGCCGATCACCTACAACATGTGGGAGGGGTTCGTCGGCGCTCCGATGAAATTGCCGGTGACCGCCACGAACCTCGCAATGCAGGTGTGCGCGGTGCTCGGCGCGAGCGACGAGATCCGCGTGGAGATCGAGGACAACTGGACCGGGCAGGGCAGCCCGCTGCTCAACGGAGCGCCGACGATGGTGCTCCGGAACGACGCCGGCGGCTCGGACGAGGTGAAGCACGATTTCATCGCCTGTGTCGCCGACAACGGCGACATCAAGATCACGAAGGCGGTCGTGACGGGCCTCAACGGCGCGTGCGCCCTCGTAGCCCGTGCCTACGAGGACGCCATTCTCGCGCAGCGCTGATCACCACCCGTTGTTCTCGGCGTCGTCGCAGGCCACGACGGCCTCGCACGCCTCCGGCACGTCCAGCGGGCACAGGTCGCCGAGCAGCGCGAGCTCCTCGGCGCACTCGATCCACTGGCACGTGTCGATGCCGCACTCGTCCCAGGTCAGGAGCGACATGCAGTGCCCCGCGTCGGGCTCCCCGCCCTCGCAGGAGTCGAGCGTCCACGGGTAGGCGAAGCAGGTCGCTACGGCCTGTGCGGGCGACAGGGTGCCGGCGGCGTGGCACTTCGAGGCGGGGCAGCCCTCGAGGTTCTCGTCGCAGGTCTTCCGCACCGCGTCGCAGGCGTAGCCCTCCTCGTCGCACACCTTCTCCAGCGCCTTGCAGGACATCGAGCGGTCCGCCGGGCAGATGTTCACGCGGAACCCATCGCACACCTCGGGGTCGAGCCCGTCGGCGATGCAGGCGGCGCCGACCTGATTGCACATGTCCGCGTCGGGGGCGCAGCCGCGGGGTCGGTCACTCGGACCGGACGGCGGCTTCGGCGAGCGTCGATCCGAGATCGAGACGTCGCGTTCGGTCTGGGGTGCGGCGACCGCGGGGTCGGTGGACCCCAGCAAGATCGCGAAATCAATTAGAAAAGTGGCGATGAAGGTTGGCATGTCTCTTGTCTCCGGTCGCGCAAGGAGACGCTCGGCCCATGCCCTCATTCAGAGGTCAACGATAATTTCGTGAGGTCGTGGTACCGCTCCCCGCATGCAGATCGAGCACGAGGACGAGAGGATCCGGATCCGCCTTGCTGACGGGGCTCGACGAGGCCCGCGCTTCCCCAAGGAGCTCGACGGCAACGAGGCGTACGTGAAGGTCCCCAACCGGAAGGTCGAGGTGGCGATCTACCACCACAGCGCCGGGGGGTTCTACGCAGGCATGAAGGCCGTCGACCGGCTCGCCGACTTCTGCATCGCCCCGCCAAAGTGGAAGACGAACCCGGACGGGTCGCTGGCGCGCAACAGCAAGGGCAAGCGGATCCTCGTCGGCGGCGGCCGGGGGTGGCCGGGGATCCCCTACACCTACGTGATCCCCGCGTACCCCGAGGTCGAGGACGGCCGCCTCGTCGTCTACAAGATTTGGGACGACGACTGGGTCACCTGGCACACCGGCGGGGTCTACAACCGCCACGGCGTCGGCGTCGTCGTCGGGGGCTGGTACGCGTCGCGGCACGACCTGCTCACCGGCGAGCTCAAGGGCCCCGCCCACGAGCGCCCCACCGCCGAGGCGATGACCTGCGCCGACGCCCTCGCCGACTACCTCATGGAGCGCCACGGGCTGCGCCTGGGGCCGGACACCCTCAAGTGCCACGCCGAGCTCGGCAAGCCGGCCTGCCCCGGAAGCGCCCTCGAGAACTGGGTCCGGGAGAAGCGCGGCGACGAGGCGATCGTCGACATCCTCCCCGCCCTCGAGGACCAGCGGCCCCTCGAGAAGACGCGGCAGGTGCAGCTCGCCCTCGTCGAGCTCGGCTACGACCCCGGCGTCATCGACGGCGCCATGGGTCCGTTCACGGCGAACGCGATCCGCGCGTTCCAGCAGGCCGAGCGCATCCGGCCCGACGGGATCTTCGGCCCGATCACGCGGCAGGCGATGCGGATCGCGCTGGCGCGGCAGGCAGCGCGGCCAGCCGGCGGATGAGCCAGGGCCGGGACGCCGCCCGCGCGCTCGCCGTGACCGCGCGGTCGAACAGGTGGGGCGCCACATAGAGGGTCCCGCCCTGCTCGGTCCCGGTGAGCTGGTCGAGCTGGTGGAGCGCGTCGGGGTCGAGCATCTCCAGGACCGGGTCGACCGCGTAGATCTCGTTGGCTTGGGGGGAGCGGAGCACTTGGGAGGAGACCTCGTCGAGCCACTCGGCTCGGTTGCCGTGGTCGCCCTTCAGGTACTCGGACACGTCGACGACGAGCCGGCCCGGGGCGCGGGGCCAGCTCTCGGCGCCGGCGGCGGCGGACATGACGAGGTTGCTGTGGCAGCGGAGCATCATGGCGATCTCGTGGCCAAGCCCGACCAGCTCGGCGGCGTCGATCCAGATGTCCCGCCGCGGGCCCCGGCGGTAGTAGCTCTCGACGGTCGACTCGAGGGCCGCGAGCGTGATGTCGGCGGCGCCGGAGATCCGGACCACCAGCTCGCCCTCGCGCGAGCCGAACGGGAAGGGGACGATGTTGTGGAAGAACGACATGTCACGCTTTCACGGGGATGGAGGCGATTCCGTTGGTCTGGACGTCGGCCACGGCCTTGTCGATCAGGCCCTGAACCCGGTCGGCCTCGCGCGCCTGCTTCGCCATCTGCAGGACCCCGTAGCCCTGCGGGTCGGTCTGGATGTCCGGATCGGCCCGCATGAGGTCCCACGAGCGCACGTAGAGGTGGCCGAGGACGCGCATCACGGACTGCCACTCGTCGAACGCGCAGAGGTGCATCGGCTCGACGTGGACGTCGGCGCAGCCCGTCGACCGCATCGTGCCGGTGATCAGCCGGGCGCCGCGCCGGAGGGCCCGGTGGCCGTCGACGATGGCCTCGTCGGCGGCGAACACCTCGAACGTGACCTCGCCGTCCAGCTCGCCGGCGGCCGTGCTCCCGCGCCAGAGGATGATCTTCTGGTCGACGATCTCGTCCAGCTCGATGTCGATGGCGACGGGCGGCGGGGTTCCTGTTTCTTCGGTCATGCGGGGGCTCCTGGTTCGGTCGCGCCGGCGGCGATCCGCGCGGCCTCGGCCTTGAGGTCGACACGGTACAGCGCCTCGAATGCGGCTGTCTTCCCTTCCTGCTCGCCGTGGTGCCCGCGGCACATCCATACGATGTCGTCCTTCGAGCTGTTCACGCCGCCCATGCCTCGGCACGACACGTGGGCGGGATCGACAGGGCCCCAGCAGGCGGACCAGCCCGCAGGGACGGCCTTCTCGCCGTGCCGTGCCTGGTAGCGCCGCAGCTCGTGCGCGATCAGGCACCACGGCGGGACGACGGGCGGCTCCGGGAAGTTGAGCGCCCGCATCTTCGCGGCCCGGACCTCGTTGCGCGCCTTGAGGCGGGTTCGGCGGAGGGCCACGGCTACTCCGGCGGGTTCGCGACATCGTAGGCCCGCGCGGCGCGCAGGCAGTCCTCGATGGCCAGCTCGGGCGTCGCGCCCTCGCCGATGGTGACGTGGCCGCCATAGCTGTCCGGGTCGTGGTCGTGGTAGGCGCGCCAGCCGTCCTTCTCCTGGGCGAGCGAGACCTCGTAGTCGTCGACGAGGAGGTCGAACGACTGGACCTGGATGGTGAGCGGGAGCGACCCGAGGGCCACAGCGAAGCGGCGGCGGGCGTTCTCTTCGCGGTCGAGTTGCTTGGTCATCAGAACGGGTCCTCGGTCGCGCTGGGCGGATCGCCGAGCGCGGCTTCCTCGGCCCGGAGTTCGGCCTCCAGGCCCGTGTACATGCGGCGCGCGAGCGCGGCGGCGACCGCGTTCTTGATCAGGTTCTCGTCGGCGAGCAGCCGCGGGATCAGCACGGCCGCCATGTAGCCCTTCACCCGCTCGACGTCGCGGTCGGACTGGAGCGGGGCCCTCGTCTCGGGGTTCACGTTCTGGCGGTAGATCGTGATGTCGAGCGGGCCGACCTTGAGCAGCACCGTGCGCTCGAACCCGGGCGGATTCGCAGCGAGGATCTCCGCCGCGGAGGTGTCGTTGATCGGCGACTCGCGGTCCCACTCCTCCACGAGGAAATGCTCGCGGCGGGGCTGGTAGCGTTTGACGGCGGCGGCGATGACGTTGTTGATGTCCATGGGCTACAGCTTCACCCCCGCGCCGGCGTCCTGCGAGCGCTGGACCGCGAGCGCGAGGTTCTCCTGGGCGAACACGGCCAGGGCGAGGGTCACGTCCTGCAAGGTGCCGACCGCGTCCTCGATGTCGTGCGTGACCTCGGAGCCGTTCTTCTCCTGCGCGAACCACACGCGCAGGCGGAAACGCCCCGTCGACGTCGGCTTGACCGAGAACGACAGGGCGACGCCGACGGGCACCTGGGTCAGCCGGTAGCGCTGGAGCGCGCGGCCGACCTTCAGCTCGGGCTCGTCGGCGACGTCCGCGGTCACGTCGGCAGCTTCTCCTGCTTGTCGTCGGACTCCTCGCTCCCGCCGGCCTCGACCTGCTTGTTGCGGAGCTTGAGGAAGTCGACCATGCCCTCGGCGATGTGGCCGTAGAGGACCACGGCGTTGCGCAGGTCCTCGTTCTTCGCCAGCGCCTCGGGCGGGATGGCGCCCTTGATCAAGGCCCAGCCCCGGGTGATGGGGCCGGTGGGGTCGTGGAGGAAGCGCGAGAGGCCGCGCCAGATGTCGTTGAGCTTTCCCATGGGATCATGGACGGGCGCCGGCAGCGGATGTTCAGGCGGCCCGCGGCCACGGGACGGCGGGCAGCGTCTCGAGGTCGCCCTCGTGCATGTACTCGGTCCCCGGCTTGACCCACAACCCGCCGCGGGTCTTCCGCCAGCGCCGGCAGGCGGCGGGGAGCAGGTCGAGCCGGTACCCGGGGATGAACTGAACCTGCGTCAGCTCAGGCTCCAGCGGGTCGAGCCGGGACCCAGAGCGCCGGCGCCAGACCAGCAGCCGGTAGCCGACGCTGTCGACCCCGTACTTCTTCCCGGTCTTCGGGTTGATGCCGACCCGGAAGCGCCAGCGCCCGGCGAACTCCATGACGTTCGTGAGCGCGAAGGGCGGGCGCCACAGCCGGTCCGCCTCGGGCTTGTCGCCCCAGGTCAGGCGGCACACAAACGCGACGAGGCCCCCGGGGCGGACGAGCTCGAGGCAGCGTGGGAGCAGCTCGACGATCAGGGAGAAGGGCGGGTTCGTGATGACGAGATCGAACGAGCCCGGCGCGGCGATCTCGCGCGGCGCCTCGAAGGTGTCGCCGATCCAGTAGCGGTGGCAGTTCGCTGCGACGTGCGGCGTTTCCTCGGCGCGCGCCTCGACGCCGACAACCTCGGATCGCGGCCACTGCAGGCGCGCCGCGGCGGGGAAGATGCCGGCGCCGCAGGTCGGGTCGAACACCCGTTCGGGCCCGTTGTCGTCCCACCGGCCCCCCATGGTGGTCTCGATCGCCCAGCACGACTGCCCCGCCATGTCGGGCGGGGACAGGTCGGCCTCGTGGACCCGCATGCGGTCGTGCTGGACCAGCTCGGCGGCGAGCCGGGCGGCCTCGGCCTCCGCGGCGGCGCGGTCCTCGGGGAACAGCAGGAGCGGGGCGGCCCCGGCGGCGCGCCTACCCACGGCCGAGCTCCACCATGTGCTGGAGCAGCCGCTCGACGGCGTCGAGCCTGTTCTTGAACTTCTGCTCGAACCACCCGCCGTTCGGCGTCCGGCTGCGCCAGTCCTCGCCGATGAGCTCGACGCGGCCGAGCAGGAGCGGGGCCGCACGGACGGAGTCGGCGAGAACCCGCCCGTCGCGCTTGACCTTCACCCACAAGCGCCAGCGGTCCCACAGCGGGCGGCGCTTGCGGACGGTGGTGCGCGTCCGGCCGCGCGCGCGCGCTTCGGAGACAGCGTCGCGGCTACCCACGGGGCACCTTCGCATCCCGCGCGGCCCCGCACGAGCAGGGGCCCGTCGGCGCGCGCTTGCCGTGGTAGTGGTTCGCCGGGCAGAGCGGGGCGTGGTGCAGGGTGTCGGTGGCCTCGGCGAACGACGCCCGGATCTGGTCGAGCGCCTCCTCGTCGGTCTTCCCCTCGCCCTTGAAGGCCCGCACGGCGGGGTTGCTGGGGTGGCCCTCGCCGGTCGGCCAGGTCATCAACCAGAAGGTGCGGCGCTCGCCGGCGAGCTGGTAGTCGTTGTGGACCGCGACGGACAAGCCCGCCCGCCGCAGGTCGTCGGGGCTCCCCCGCAGGTGCCCGTAGAGCTCGGCGACCTTCACCGCGCCCGTGGTGATGGCGGTGGCGAGGCGGTGATGCGCGTCGGCTTGGAATCGTTCATCAAACATGTCGACCTGGACGCCGGCGGCGCGGAGGGATTCACCGCTCGCTGGCTCGCGCCCACTTCCGCGGCAGGCCGACGAGGTGGTGCTGGTCCAACCACCACAGCAGCATGTTGAGGGCGTCGGCCTCGTCGTCGACGATCACGAATCCGTCGAGGCCGAGCATGGTCGCGGCGTGCTCGGCGGACAGGTTGCTGGCGATCTTGATCGCGTCGCGGCCGTGGGCGCTCCCGAGCCCGAGCCACCCGGCGATCCAGCTCGCGGCCTGGGCGACGACGACCTCGAGGTCCAGCTCCAGCTCGGCGGCGACCAGCTCGAACGCGATCGTCCAGCGCGCGCGGGCCTCGACGATCTTCATCGCGGTCTGGACGTTGTTGCCCATGTACTGGGCCTCGATCACGAGCACGACGCGCTCGCCCCGCTTCCTGCTCCCCACGGCGCCGAGGATCTGCCGGGCGGTCTCGACCTCGCGCCCGCGGGCGACGCTGCGCGTCTGCAGAAACAGGTGGCGAGGCCAGCCCTTCCCCGAGCGCACCTTGAACGGGCCGGCGACGCCGGGGATGACGTCGGCGACGACGATGCCGGACAGGGCCGCGGGGTCGATCGAGACGACCTGCCACTTGCGGTCGTCGAGCGGCCGCGGTCCTGTCCGGCCGCGCGTCATGCCGGGGTCTCACCCGCCGGCGGATCGACCGCATCGACGTCGCTCGCCTCCGCGTCGAGCGCGTCCTCCTCGAACTCGCCCACGACCTCGCGCCCGAGCTGTGCGTCGGACCAGTCGGCGTCGGTGCCGAGCTGCGGCGGGGCCTCCATCGGGGCACCCGTGTGCACAGACGTCGGGATCGGGATGCGGCCAGCGGTGTACTGGTCGTCGGCGTGCATCATGGAGGCGAGCGGGCGCGCCGAGGGGTCGCCGAGGTCGAACTGCTTGTAGAACTGCCGGACCGCGGTTTTGCGGACCATCGCCGCGAAGTCGGTCCCCCACGGACTGTTCGGGTTCACCTTCCCGGTGGGGACCTTGCGGCGCGTTTTCTTGTCCCAGACGGTCTCGAACGCGGTCGCGCTCGCCCGCATCGCGCGGTCCACGTCGTCCATGTCGATCACGCGGAACGACCACGCGCCGCTGGCAAGCTGGGCGCGGGCGTAGGCGGCGATGATGTCCCCGCGCTCCCGCGTCTTCAGCGTCGGCTTGTGGACCAGCTTCGGCGGGACACCCTCGTCCCACTCGAAGAAGTCGTGCTCATATACGACCCGGGCGTCGCAGGTGGGGGTCAGCCCGCACGACCGCCCCAGATAGATGAAGCCCTTGTAGCCGACCATCATGCGGACGAGCTTCCGCTCAATCCAGATGTCCTGGCCGTTGTCGTCCTGCACCTTGTTCCCACGCGCGTCGAGCTTCGGCTGCCGGACCTTCTGCGGTGTCAGGTACACGTGGCCGAGCACGGGGTTCACGTCGAGCCCGACGCGGGCGGCGTTGAACACCGCCACGGCGAGCGCCGGGAGCTCGCAACTGACCAGCTCGGGCGTCTGCATGAGCAGCGAGACGAGGCTCGCCTGGTACGCTTCCGGGTTGATGTGCTTCGGCAGGATCTTCAGGACGGTCCCGCCGATCTTGTCGTAGACGATCTCGTTGGTGAGGTCGCGGATCGTCTTCACGACGCGCTGCTCGCCGGGCTGCGGGATCGTGGCGGGAGTGGTCGGCGCGGAGGGCCGCGCAATGGCCGCGGACGGGGGCTGCTTGGAGGTGGTCATCGTTTTCTCGCGGGAGGCTTGTGCGGGGCCCGGAGAAGGCGCCGGCCCGCGCTGTCGGTTTTGTAGGTGATCTGTTCGCCCGTGGTGAGCTTGCCGATCGATGCCTTCCCCATCGCGGCCTGGACCGCGAGCTTCAGGGCTCGCTCCTGACGCTCGCTGCTGGCTTTTTGTTCATGCGCCGTGGCCCAGCGGTAGACCGCGCGTGTCTGCTCGTCGGTCAGCTCGGCCACGCGCCCCGGCTCCTCGCGGTGGAGAACCCGGAGCACCTGCTCGTCGATGAATGGGTCGGTCGGCTCGGATACGGTGCCGGTCTCGACCTCGCGCCAGAACTTCTCCAGCTCGGGGTACAGGTGCTCGTCGATGAACTTGTCGTCGCGCAACGCCCAGCGGACGATGAATTTGTTGCCGTTGATCAGGCAGCCGAACCCGCACCACTGCCGGCCCGTGACCGCGAGGTAGTGCTGGCCCTGCACCCAGTACGAGACGGGGATCTGCGGGTCGGCGTCGTTCCCCCAGTCGGAGGTGTCGAACCCGCCCGCGCACTTGCCCTCGAAGATTCCCGCGCCCTCGATCTCCTCCGGGACGATGCTGTCGTGGTGGCGGAGCCGAAGGCCGTCAGAGAGGCCGTCGACGTTGGCGAACAAGTAGGGCCGGTCCGGGTGACGGACGAACGCCGCGCCAGCGCCGAGAGACAGGCCGGTCCGCTCTGTGAAGGCAGACCGGAGGAGCGGCTCCAGCCGCTTCCCCCAGTCCATCCGCTCGCGGCTGTCCGCGTCCTCGGGCGGCTTCACCCCGTGGACCTTCTCGACCGCGACGGCGTAGCGGGTCTGGTAGGGGTTGAGGCCGAGGATGGCGGCGGCGTCGGAGCCCCCGATGCCGGTCCGCCGGAGGGTCTGGTCGGAGGGATCCATCACAGCCCCGACGAAGCCCGCGCAGCCGTGCCCCGCTTCGGGTGGGCGACCCGGCGGATCGTCCGGTGGATCGACTTCGCCACCGCGTGGCCGGTGGTCATGGCCACCACCACGGCGTCGCCGCTGCCGTCGAGCTCGGCCATGCGCTGGACGATGACGGTGTTCGGGCCGACGACGAGGCGGATGTCCGGCTCCGTCGTGTGCCGCAGGAGCCCCAGGCTGGCGCGGGTCAGCTCGCGGAGGGACTCCTCGCCGGTGAACTTGAAATTGAAGGGGTCGGCGTCGCACGTGGCGACGGCAACGACCCCGGGAACGCTCGCTAATTTCGTGATGTCGAACATGCTGACCTCCGAGACACGTTGAGGGCAGCGTCCGGGACTCGAACCCGGACCCTTGCGGGGCGGCCTTCGGTGCACCTCCGGTCCGCGGCTTTCGCCAGTTCGCCCAACGCTGCCGGCCGTGAGACGCGGGCCGACGCGGGCGATTCACGCTTTCGGCTTGCGCTGGCGCGAGACCTTCTTCGCGCTCGCCTTCTTCCCCTGCTTCTTCGCCCGCTTCTCCTTCTGCTGGGCGATGGCCGGCTGCAGGGCGGGGTGCTTCGTCGGGTCCTCGAGGCCCTCGGGCGGGCCGTCCGGCTGGAGCTTGAACGGCGGGTCGCCGGCCTCGGCGTCGCCCTCCTCGAGGTCGAGGTCCGGCTCGTCGTCGCCCGCGACGACCTCGGCGACGACCGTCTCGTCCTCGTCGTCGGGGGTGAGGCCGTCGAGCAGGCTGGCGGACCGGAGCGTCTCGAGGAGTTCGCTGTACTGCTGCCTCGCCGCCTCGCTCTTGCGGATCTTCGCCGCGTCCTGGGCGGCGGTCGCAGCGGCGAGGTCGCGGTCGATCACCCGCAGCTCGGAGTGCAGGGTGTCGTAGGTGACCTGGCGGGTCTCCTCGTCCATCCACGCGTCGACCGGCTTGGCGACTTCGGCGTCCATGCCGGGGAGCGGCGCCTGCAGGGCCTCCTCCTCGACGTCGTGCCCGCCAGGGCCCATGCGCAGGTGCTTGCGGAGCGCGCCCGCGACCTTGGCGATCTTGTCGTTGATCCGCTCGGACTCGTCCTTCTTCGCCTTCGCCGCGTCCTCGGCGGCGTTGTAGAGCCGCGAGCTGGCGCTCCCGTAGTCGAGCACGAGCTTGATGTCGGCCTTGTCGTACTCGGGGGCCTCGGCCTTCATCTCGGCCCGCAGCCGGGTCTGGGCCTCGAGGAAGCGCTGGTACGGGTCGCCCGTCGCGTGGAGCTTCATCGCCTTCACGGCCGCTCGGGCCGCCGCGCCGAACGTCTTCGCCCGCTCGCGCTTGTAGGTCTCCATGCGGTCGAGGCGGCGCTGGAGGGCCGTCGCGGTCAGGTTGAAGTTCACGTTCCCCCACAGCGCTTCCATGACCGCGTCGGGAGCGGTGTGCGGAGGGACGACGATCGCGAGGCTGCGGACCTCGGCGACGGGGTGGGGCGTGTTGGCGGCGGGCGGTGGGGTGGGGTCGGACATCATGGTCAGATCTCAGGGCTGGGCTGGAGGAGGAGCGATACCGCCGGCGCGACGTCCAGCGTGGGACGGATGTTCAACGCTTCCGCGAGGAACTCGATGACCTCCAGCGGGACGGCCGCGGCGCGGACCGCCGACCGGAGGTACTGGCGGGTCCACCGGGAGCCGGCGGCGAGCTGCTCCCAGGTCATGCCCTTCGCTCGTCGGGCGGCCTCGACCTGGGAGGCCAAGTCGGACACGTTCCCGATCACGCCGCGGACCGCCTGGGGCATCCGCGGAGCCTGCCGGGGCGCCAGCGACGTCGCAACGAGCCGGCCGGGCCAGGCGCGGGTCCGCTTGCAGCGGGTGCTTCCCAGCCCGCCAGCGGATCCAGAAGCCGAGGGCGCTGGCGTCCTCGAGGCGGCCGGCGGCGAGGGTCGTGCGGCCGCGGGTGCTCGCGGCGATCTCGTCGACCAGCTCGGGATAGCCGGCGACGGCGCGGGCGGGGAGGCCCGCTCGGGCGCGCAGCTCGTGGAGCGTCAGGCGCTCACCCTCGATCGGTCGCGACCAGAGCGCGGCGGCGACCGTGCGGGCCTCGAGGTCGCCGAGGGCCGACGGGTTCCAGACCCCGCGGCGGCGGAGGTGGGCCTGCATCGCCTCGGAGCAGGGATCCGCGGTCGGGCGGGGATCCGCGCCGAGGATCACGAGGTCGGGGTGCGGGCGTGCGGCGGGTGCGAGGCTGCCGGCGGCGAGGAGGCCCCGGTCCGCGAGCCAGGCGACGGCGCGGCCGAGGGCGGCGACGGTGCGGTGATCGGCGGGGCGACCGGCGGCGGCGAGGAGGGCGCGGACCTGGGCGGGGCGGGCGAGCGCGGGATCCACGCGGGCGCCGTGGTCGACGAGGAGCTGGGCGGCGTCTCGGATCCGGGGACGGTTGGGGAGGTCGCGGATCCAGACCGAGTACGTGGGGACGTCCTGGGTGTTATCTCCAGGCACGCGCGTTCCTCTATAGGCCGGGGACGAACTGTCGCGCGACGGATCGCAGACGCGGGGCGCAGCGTCGAACGGAAGCGACAATTGCACTGGGTCGCCGAGCAGCGAGGAGCCGGGTTCGAACACCTGCGGGGTGATCCGGCGGGTCTCGGCCAGCGCGACGGAGGCGCGGTAGGCGGAGGCGAGTCGGATCCTGCAGGGGAGGTGTCGCCCGCCAGGCAGAACGATCACCGTCAAAAGCGCGAGTGTTCTCACAACCTCGCGCGCGGTCCTGGCCGACACCTGGATCCCGAGGGCGGCGAGGACTTCGACGGCGTCGCCACGGACGTCGACGGGGATCCGGGCCTCGAGGCGGGCGCCCATGACGGCGAGGGCGAGGCGGGTGGTCCGGGCAGCCCTGGTGCCGTCGACGACATGCTCGGCGGCGGCGCGGAGGTGGGCGTGGAGGGCCCCGGCGGCGGCGCGCCACGGGGTCTGCATCAGCTCGAAGTCGGCGATCACCTGCCGCGGCCGCCGCCTCCGCTGTGTTTGCGCGGGGAGGGGCTGGTGAACAGGCTCGGCGGGTGATACGTCTCGGGTCGTACGCAGCTCGTTTCGCCGTATAGGGGCGAGACCGGCAGCCAGGACGGCGGGAGAGTTCAGGCTCCCGCCGTTCGCTTTTGGTTCGGAGGACGACGCTACTCGAGGCCGCGCGCCCCCGTCAACCGAGGCTCCAGGCGAGCGTTTGCAGCCGCCGGATCACTCGGCGGACAGTTATCGATGCGATCTCGATGACATCCGACCGTGGTCCATGCGTGGTCGGCGACCTGGTCGAATAAGCGTTGATCGCGCACGTCCGGTAGTTGGTGAAATTCCCTGAGCGCTTCTGGGCCGAGACCACCCCCCGCCTCACCGACGTCGCCGTCGCCGCGCTTCTCACCGTACTACTGCACCGCGCCGATGAGCTCCCTCCAGGGGTCTTGCGCGCCCGCGCCGTCGACCTCGAGGACACCCGCTTCGGCTGGGCCGCGGTGCAGATCGCCGCCGAGATCGCTGCTGCCCCCGGCGTCACGGTCGACAGCACGACCGGCCTCGCCGTCGTGTGGGAGGTCGCGATGCACGACCTGCCCCGGGGCCCCGGACCAGCGCTCGCGGCGGGCCGGCGGATCGGCGCGACGCAGTCGAGCTGGACGCGCGAGCTCGCCAACCGGATCGGCTCGCAGCTCACCGGCTCCGGCCGCGAGCAGTTCCTCGTCGGCCTGCAGGAGACGATGGCGATCCGCACGGTGAAGCCGCAGCGCCCGCGCCCGCGCGCCGATCGGTTCGAGCCCGAACTCCTCCTGGCGAAGCGCCTGGAGCGTCAGCTCCGCGCCGAGTTCGACGGCGTCGAGGATCGCGGCGAGCGCCCGAGCGCGGCGGATCGGATCGCCATCGTCAACGCCCTCGGCCTCGGCCTCGAGATCGCCGACATCCTGCAGGCCCTGCATGGGCGCGCGGAGAAGTGTCGGCGGTCGCGCCTGTGGCAGGGACACGACACGGCGGAGATTTTTTTGAACATCGCCTGGGTGTTCGCCGACAAGCGGCGGATCGACGAGGCGCTCCGGGCGGCGCCGGCCGCTCCTGTCCCTGACAACGCGATCGTGCGAGGACCGGCAGGGCTGTTCGTCGCGGGGCGGCAGGTCGCTGAATCCGCCCCCGAGCAGGAGCCGTCCCCGCCGCCCGACAGTAGTGGCCTGCAGACGATCACCGACTGGATCGACGCGCGGAAGTAGGCGGTCAGGACATGTCCCAAAAGACACTCGCCTACCCCGAGCGGGAGACCGCGCTCATCTTGGCCGCGGTGATGTCCGTGTCGGTCTACGACGCGGCGATCTCCGCCGGCCTGCTCGCCGAGCACATCACGCAGCCGCCGCTCGCAGCGATCTGGACCGCGGTCGCCGCGCTCCGGGACTCGGGCAAGGAGGTCCGGGGCGCGCTGTTGATGGAGCGGCTGCGCACCGCGAGGATGGACGAGGCGTGCAAGCCGCTGGTCCTGCGCGCGGCGAAGGTGCCGATCCCCGAGGACTCGCAGGCGTACGAGGATGCGGCGGCGATCGTCGGGGCCGCGCGCGCGCGGGAGGCCGCGCGCGAGCTGACAGCCGCGGTCCAGGAACTCCAGACCGGGGGCGACCCGAAGGAGGGGCTGTCTGTCCTCCGGGACAGGGTGTTCGGCGTAGCGGTCGACCAGGATCGCGCCCGCGAGAAGCGGTCCACGCGTAAGGCGCTGGGGTCGGTGTTCGCGGAGATCGCCGACATGAAGGCGAGGCTCCGCCGAATCGACGGGGTGCCCACATTCCTCCAGGCGCTCGATATCCAGACCCAGGGCTGGCAGTACGGCAAGGTGGTGATCGTCGCGGCCCGGCCCGGCGGCGGCAAGACGGCGTTCGCCACGTCCGTGCTCATGTCGCAGATCGACCAGCACGACCCCGAGAACCACCCGATGACGCCGACGCTGTTCTTCTCGCTGGAGATGGACGACGCCGAGCTCCTCAAGCGCCTGCTCACCGCCGGCGGCGGCATCTCGCGCGACGAGCTGTTCTACGGAGCGCCGCCCACCCCCGAGCGCCTGCAGCGCGTGACCCAGGTCGCCGACCGCATCGACAAGGCGCCGCTGGAGATCGACGACGAGACCCCTCGGACGGTCGAGCAGATCGCCGCCGAGATCTACCGCTGGCACCGCAAGCTGACCCGCCGGGCGCCGAAGCGGGCGCGCTTCCGCGGTCAGGTGGTCATCGACTACCTGACCCGCATCAAGCGGAGCCCGGGCATCAAGACGCTGCAGGACCACGTCATGCACTGCATGGCTGTCCTCGCGGACGTGGCCAAACGGACAGGTGCGGCGATCATCGTGCTTTCGCAGCTCACCCGCGGCCACGTGAAGGAGGGCCGGGTCCCGGAGATGGACGACTTGAAGGGCGGCGGCGACATCGAGGAGAACGCCTTCCACGTCGTCATCCTCCACCCGATCGGCAAGCGCGAGGACGCGGCGGCGGGGCGGGTGTGGCGGGGCAGCGTCGCCGCGCTGCTGGAGAAGAATCGGCACGGACCGACCCGGATGGTCATGCTCAAGTTCGAGGGCGCGATGTACTACTTCCGTGTGTGGAACAACGAGGTGGACGGGTCGCTCGACGACGTGATGTCGTCGATGGACACGGGTCGGCCGAACGGGCCGGGGAAGCCGAAGTACAAGCCGACGCAGAAGTCCCTGCCGCTGCCACCCTCGCGCCCGGCCTCGCCGGGCGACGATTGAACTATTTGCCGGCGCCTGCGTCTGCGGGGAATGCGATTCCACTACGAGGACCGAAGCACCCCGCCCAATTACAAATGCTCGCAGTGCGGCGCCGAGAAGGTGAAGCTCTGGCGTGGCTACAACTCGATGCACGTCGATTTGCTGTGCATGACCTGCGTGGGCAAGGCCGCCGGCAAGCCGGTCGACTGGAACGAGAGCGACTCCTGCGGCTGGCACGTGCCCGCGGTGCCGACGGAGGTCGGTGACACGTACTGGGGCTACAGCTCGGTGCCGCTGCGCGGGTGCCGGTGGTGGCACCTGCTGGAGCCGCGGGAACAGCGGGACCGACACCCCGAGTATTTCCTCGACGACCACGGGTGGCTCGACCACCTGACCGTCGGCGCCCGCGACGGAGCCTGGTACCTGCGCCGGTACTTCCGCCCGGAGGCGCTGACCGTGGCGATCCGGATGGTCGCCCGCGCCGCGCCGGCGGAGGGCCTGTCGATCGTCCGGCGCTTCCGCACCCGCACCGGCAGCTACCGCGTCGCGGGCAGGCGCTTCCGATCCGCCGAGCTCGCGCGCCGGTGGATCGTCGCGGCGGCCTCTCCGCCCTCGCCGGCCGGCGATTGAATCGGGCGCCGGCGCGCGCCGTCCACGCGCACGATGTTCAAGTACGACAAGAAATCGGCGAGGCGACTGGCAACATCGCTCGCTGACTATGCGCAGGCGATATCGACGATCGGAGGGCTGCTCGCCGGCCTCAAGGGCCAGCCGTCCTGGCTCAACATCCTGGGCCTCGGCGCGGCCGTCACCGGCCTCGTCGCCCAGAAGCTCAAGGCGAACGGCCTGGAGAAGATGTCCGAGAAGTGGGCGATGGTGCGCGTCACGTCCGTCGACGCCGAGTCCTGGCTGGAGCCGTTCGCCTGCGACGACGAGGGCGAGTGGCGCGCGTACACCTTCCGCGGCCACAACCTCGTGCGCCACAAGTCGTCCAAGGAGTGGGCGCGGGTCGAGGGCGACCCCGAGCGGTTCCTGCGCGACCTCGCCGACCTCGTCTGGTCGAGCTGCGGCGGCTTCGTCCAGACCCAGTCGATCAAGGGCGTGTACGACGTCCTCCAGCTCGTCCCCGGCATCCCGGAGCCGTCGTTCCCGTCGGCGCGAGCGGATGCGATCTGGGCGCGGCTGGAGCCCTTCGCCGACGAGGCCCGGTCGCTCCTGCTGGACGGCCCGCCGGGCACGGGCAAGTCGACGATCGTCCGCAACCTGACCGAGCGCGTCGGCGGCCGGGTCCTGCGGATCCCCGTCTCGGAGGTCGACAGCCTCTCGCCCACGGGCCTCACCTCGATCGTGACCCTGCTCCGCCCCGAGGTCATCGTGATCGACGACTTCGATCGCGCGTGGGGGCAGTCGCGCCTGCTCGACTTCTTCGAGCAGAGCCGCGCCAGCTTCAAGCTCCTCATCGTCACCACGAACAGCCTGGAGAGCGTCGATCCCGCGGTGACCCGGCCGGGGCGCTTCGACGAGGTGGTCAGCTTCGACCGGCTCGGCGACGACGTGGTGGCCGAGCTGCTCGGGCCGACCTGGATCGCCCTCGGCGAGCCTGAGCGCGAGAAGGTGCTGGCCTGGCCGATCGCGTACCTCGTCGAGCTCCGGAAGCGGCACCTGCGGCTCAAGGTCGACCTGCCCAAGGAGGTCGCCGAGCTCGACGGCCGGGTGCACCGCCGGAAGGTGCCCGAGTGGGCGAAGTTCTTGGCCCAGCCCGGCGTGGCACAGGCGATGACGGCGACGCCGGGATGATCCGGCGCGGCCGCGCGCCGATGAATAGTTCGCCGCGAGCGGCGTCCCGGCGGGGATGTCGCTCCTCGTTCTCGAGTACCTCACCACCCACTCCATCGCCGAGCTCATGGCCGACCACGGCGTGCGCCTGTCCCCTGGGACACGTCCGTACAAGGCGAGCCTGAACTACGACCAGATCGCCGCGAAGGACGCGGACCCGCTCGCCCAGCAGTGCCGCGGCCTCGTGCTCGGCACGCTCGACGGATCGCCGATCCCCACGGAGGGCCCGGTCGGCCGCCTGCAGGTGCTGGCGCGGCCCATGGACCGCTTCTTCAACCTCGGCCAAGGGCAGGCGCACCCCGTCGACGACGACGGCCTGCTCCACCCCGAAGCGCGGATCTGGGAGAAGCTCGACGGCACCCTGTGCATCGTCTACTTCGACCCGATCGCCGACGCGTGGGCGGTGGCGACCCGGTCCGTCCCCGATGCCGATCGCCAGGTCGACGGCTTCGGCGACCACACCTTCCGCAGCCTGTTCGAGCTCGCGGTCGGCGAGCACCTCGGCGTGACCTGGGGCGCCTTCACCGGGTGGCTGCGCCCCGAGTCGACGTACTGCTTAGAGCTGGTCTCGCCGCGCGCGGGCTCGGGCGTGGTGCAGTACGACGCGCACCAGGTGCACCTGCTGGCGATCCGGACGACGGCGACCGGCTACGAGCTGTGCCCGACCGAGTGCATCCTCGACGGCTTCGCGGTCTGCCCGTCGCACCCCGCGATGTCCCTCGAGGCGCTGCGGTCGATGATCGAACTCCGGTCGCCCGCGCAGGCCGAGGGTGTCGTCCTTCGCCTCGCCGGGCGCGACGCCAGCGGCGGGTTCCGGCGCGTGAAGGTGAAGTCGACCGCGTACGTCGCCGCGCACGGCCTGTCCTCTGACGTCGGGGCGAGCCCGCGCAACCTGCTCCGGGTGATCCTCAAGGGTATGTGGGACGACGTCGGCCCGCTGACCCGGCCGCACCTGCGCGAGCGCGGCGACGATCTCCGCCAGCGGTTCGCCGGCTGGATCTCGTTCGTCGACCAGCGCACCGCCGAGCTGCGCGCGGTCCACGGCGACAGCCGCAAGGACTTCGCGCTGGCGGTGCAGGCCGAGAACCTGCCCATCGGCCCGATGATGGCGATCTGGACCGGGCAGGTCGAGAACACGCGCGCCTGGGTCGACGGGCGCGCGAAGGCCGGCGACTGGGGCGACGGCTTCCTCGACACCCTCGCCGGCTACCTCGGCGAGCCCGCGCTGGGCTAGTCGAGATCGCTCGCCAAGCGCCGGCTGGTCTCCATCTCCTGCCGGCGCTGCGCGTCCTCACGGCGAGCGGGCTCTGGCGGGGTGCGCCCGCCGAGGCCCGGCTCTTGGTCCCACCGCGCCGGCCGGCGGTTCCTGTTCCTCCCGAGCTCGATCATCAACCGCGAGGCGTCGTCGAACTTCATCTTCACCGTGGAGGTGACGGGGACGCCGGCGCGCTGCAGCATCTTGGCCTGGGTGAACGTGGCCAGCTTGAATTTGTCCCGCGTGGCGATGGTCGCGCGGATCTTCTGCGCGGTCGAGGCGGACAGCTTCTCCGGGCTGTCGACCCCGCGCCCGGCTAGGAAGCGGACCATGTTCTCTGACGCGCGGGGCTCCGACGGGTTGTCCCGGAGCCCCTTGATGTTGAAGACGTTGACCGGGTGGAACGGGTCGACGTCGTAGCTATGCGCGGCGGCCTGCTCGATCTCCTCGGCCTTGCGCGCGGCCTCGATGGCGGCGAGCTTCCGGGCCTCCTGCAGGAGCAGGTCCGCCGAGCGGTCGCCGACGAGCTCGATGTTCACGAGGGCGAGCCGTTCCTCGGTGGTGAGCCGCCCTGCGAGGGCGTCTAGCGGGCCGACGAGCGAGTGCCGCTCGCTGACGCCCGAGAAGTCGAGGATGTACGCGGCCGGCTTGGAGCTGGCGGCGATGGCGGCCCGCCGTCCGGCGGGGTCGTCGCGCAGCTCGGGGCGGTCGACGATCCCGCCGAGCGGGCGAAGCACCCGGCCGGCACACTGCGCGTAGAACGCACGGGAGAGGGTGGGGCGGAGCATGGCGCAGACCGTGGCGTTCGGCGCGTCGAACCCCTCGGTCCAGAGCTGGGCGTTGATGAGGTACTGGATCTTCCCCTCGCGGAAGTCGCGGACCATCTGGCGCCGCTCGTCTTTGTCGGTGGTCCCGTCGGCGACGGCGACGGTCGAGTGCGTGTAGCGCTTGAGGGCCTCGGCCTGGGCGTACGCATGCGCGACGGTGCAGCAGAACACGATCGCCTGGTGGTCGCCGGTGTGCTTGACGACCTCGGGGCCGACCGTATGTGAGACCTGGGCCATGAGCTCGCCGAGTTCCTCCACGGGGAGCTCGCCGGCGCGAGCGCGAAGTTTGTCGAGGTCGAGGCCCTCGATTATGTAGCGTTTGGGGATCGGCGGTACGAGCCAGCCGTTCTCCATCGCGGTCTCGGTCTGGTAGTCGTACGCGACGGCCTGGAAGACCTCGTTGAGGCCGATTCCGTCTCCGCGGTCGGCCGTGGCGGTGAACCCGACCTTGTACGCGTCCGGGAAGTATCCGAGCACCCCGCGGTAGATGTCGGCGGGGGCGTGGTGGCAGTTGTGCACCAGCAGGTCGTTCACGAAGTAGTTGTGGTTGTGCTCGACCTCGATGTTGTAGACCTGACCGTCTGGACACACGCGTCCAAGTCCTTCAAGACTTCCGAATTCCAGAATCTCAACACGGTCCACCCGAGGCCCTCCAGAAAGGCCGTTTTGCGTCGGTCCTGGTCCTGCCCCGCCAGCGTCCGATGCGATGCGCCGTCCACCTCCACGGCGATCTTTGTCTCCTCGTTCGCCACATCGATCTTGTAGCTGTTCGGGATGTCGTCGCGCCCTGTCGCTCTCGCCCCCGTGACCACCACGACCTCCGTCGGCCAGCCCAGTGCCTCCGCGAGCAGACGCTGCGGCTCCGTCAGTCCGCGGCCGTTCCCGCCCCGGACCTTCGGTTTCCATCCCCCCGCGCGCATCGCCGCTGTCTGTGTCCGCCGGTGCTCCTCTTTGCGCATCGGGTTCCTGGAGGTCATGCGGGCGGAGGCGTGCTTGCGGTTGGTCGCCGCCATTCGCTCCGCCGCGTCCTTCCTGACCCATGCGTCCCGGCACGCGTCCGAGCAGTAGGCCCGGCCACGACGGGCCTGTTCCAGCGAGCGCCCGGTCAACACGACAGGCGTCGAGCAGGTGGTGCACGGCAGCGTCACGCGCTTGCGTTGCAGGTCCCGCTTCTCCGCCTTGCAGCGCTCCGAGCACAGGCCCACGCTGCTCTGCGAGTTCCAGCTCCGCGGCTGGTAGACCGTCCCGCAGATCGCACACGGCCTCGGTTTGATTGCCACGGAGAAGACTGTAGCCGCGCAGGCTGACGGCGGGGATGTAGTCGATTGCATCGCCTCGTGAGACGGCGAAGGGGTGCGACCCCGTGCACACGACGGATGTCCCATCGGACAGGTGAAGACGCACCATCTGCCACGCTGGCTTGCAATAAAGATGAGCGACGGGGCGCAACTCGACACGATTTGTGTCGTGATTGTAGGAGCGGACGAGATCGCCCACCTGGATCTGTTCGATGGGGCGCCCGTCGACGAGTGTCCCCGCGGGAAAGCACTCGTCGATCACGACGAGGCCGAACTCGTCAGGCCGATAGCGCTCCTTGCGGTGGGCCATCGTCTGCACCGTGGTCGACACGACCCGCTCGAACGTGTTGACGCAGGTGTCGTGGCCCTGTTCGCGGCCCATGGCGAGGCCGAACTCGGGGGCCTGTTCGATCGGCTGGGTCACCAGCTCGTCGCGGTGCGAGATCACCAGCGCGCGCGAGCCTGGCGGCGTCTTGGGGCTGGCGAGGAAGCGGCGGATGAGCGCGAGGAAGGTGGACGTTTTGCCCAGGCCGGTCGCCATGAGCACGAGGGCGTCGCCGTAGCGGGCGAGGCACGGCATGATGCCGATGCCGTGGCGCGGGTCGCCACCCTCGATGCAGAAGTCCTGGTAGTCGCGCAGCGTGCGTGTCGCGGGTCCGATGATCATCGGGGCGTGAAGACGCGGCGCGCCGGCGCCGTGTTCATGGGCTTCGGGCCGATGCGGCTCGCGTCCGCACCAACCTCGACCAGCACCGCGCGAGCCGTGTTCGACGGGATCGCGGCGCCGTCGCTGTAGTTGCGGATCCGGTCGATGAGGATGGTGATGGCGTTCTGCCGGCTGGTGAGCGGGTTGAGCTTGCTCGGGTGCTGGAGCTCGCCGCGGATGGCCCAGGCGGCCTTCGCCGTGCGCAGAGTGCGGCGCGCGACGCCGGCGGTGATCGTGTTCATCACGACGCTCTCGCCGCGGCGCTGCTCCTGCAGGGTGGTCAGGGGAACGGGGTGCATGCCGGTCCGACGATGAATCGCCCCGCCGGCTTCACCGTCGGAGCGGGCATGCAGAAGCCGCCGAAGTGGGTCATCGAGGAGGCGACGCGCGCGGGCCGGAAGGCGTGGTGCGCGAAGGACTCCCGCGGGGTGGTGGCTTGGATCCCCGGCGGCCACCTCTTCACCTCGGGGGCGAACGGCCCGCCCCCGCCGTTCAAGTGCGGCGGGCAGCCTGAGTGCCGCGCCGCCTGCGGCAAGCTGGCCGGTCACGCCGAGGAGCACGCGCTGTGGGCGTGGGCGAGCCAGTACCCGAACTACGACCGCCACAGGGTTGAGCTCGTACACGTGCGCGTGGTCGACAACAAGGCGGTCACCAGCGGCCCGCCGTCCTGCATCACCTGCTCGCGGACGATCCTCATCGCGGGCGCGGCGGCGATCTGGTTGTGGCACGACGACGGCTGGCGCCGGTACGAGGCCGCCGAGTTCCACGCGCTGTCGCTCCAGCACGAGAAGCACGGCCTGCCGACCAGCTCGACCTCGACGACCTGCCGACGCCGCCCGAGGGCCTGACGTTCCCGGTCGCGCCCGAATGAATGCGGCTGCGCCGCGGTCCGTCGACCGGGCATGTGTGAACAGCAACATCCCGCCCACTATGTCCACGAGGCGTTCATGGACTGCCTCTACCGCGACGACGAGCTCCCCGGCGACGGGTCGGTCCCCAAGGGCGCCGTCATCGTCGAGACCTTCCGCGGCAAGTTCGGTCTGCACCCCGAGCGCCTCGCGGCCAAGCGCGAGGGCGTCGCGGCGATCGTCCGACGCCTGAAGCCCGAGTTCCTCCGCACCGGCGAGGGTGCCGGCGGCGGGTACACCTTCCTCGCCCTGCCGATGTTCGCGGACGGCGAGCACTGGGCCGAGCACCAGACCTGTGACGAACTGCTCGCCCTCGTGTTCGGGCTGGGCATGGGCGCGTTCTGCTCGACGCGGGAGACCTGGCGGGCCCTGCCGGGCGGGATGCCCTACCTCTGGCTCGACCCCGACGCGGGCGGTGCGAAGGCGGCCTGACGAGCTGGGACCAGCGGGCGGTGACCCCGAGCTGCGAGGAGGGTTTCGAGTTCCCTCCTCGGCGCGGCCAACAACACCCGCAGCGACCCGGGGAAGGATCGTCCTGGCGCCCCGCGAAGTCGCCCTGAGCCCCGCCTGGATCACCGCGCGCCAACGCGGCCCAGGCGGGCTCTTGTATTTCAGCCGCCGACGTCGCCGAGGCGGACGCGGGCAACGGCGAGGTCGAGGGGGAGGCGTGTGCGACCGCCCGCGCGCGGGCACAGCTTCCCGCCCTGGACGGCGCGGTGGACGTCGGCCCAGGTCGGCGCGTCGATCCCGCAGCGGCGGGGCATCCGGCGGAGCGCGTCCTGGGCGGCGCGGGCGTAGGCAGCGACGCTGACGTTCACCCGGCACAGGGCCCGCGGGTCGGCGCGCGGGTGCACCCGGCGGGCGTGGTAGTTCGAATTCAGCCCGAACAGCCCGTAGGTGAGCCAGACCTCGGGGCGGTTGGCGAAGGGGTTGCCAGCGCGCCGGTGGGCGCCGCGGAGCCGGAGGTAGGCGGCCGAGCTGGCGTCCTGATCCTCCTCGAGGACGTGGATCACCCCGGGGCGCAGCGAGCTCTCGCGGGCGGCGACGACGGTCAGGTAGCGGGCGAAGGCCGCCGATCCGCCGATCCCGTCGACGGCCTCGGCGATCTCCGCGCGGACGGCGGCGCGCGCTTCGGCGGTCGCCGGCACGGGCGGCCCCGGCTGGTCGGGGGCGTGTGCGCAGGGGCGGTAGGGGTGGGCCTGCAGGGCGGCGAGGGTGGCCAGGACAGCGGCGAGCATGGCGCGACCCTGCCCGTCCCCGCCGTGAATATCAACCCGGTGCCCCGCGTCGGCCGCGCTCGATGACCGAGACACGCCCGACATACCCGCCCCGCCCCTCCAAAACCGCCATGACGCGCGGCCTGGGCGTGCGAGCCCTGGCGGACTTCGAGAAGATGGCGGCGGAGCTCAAGGAGGCCGGGAGCCCGGAGGCCGCTGCCGACGCGTGCGGCGTGAACATGGTGTCGTACGAGCGCAGGTTCCGCGAGCTGGCGACGGCGGCGGGCTGGACGTCGAGGACGCCCGCCGACTACCTCGAGGGCCGCGAGACCGTCGAGCGCCGGGGCGGCCGGCGCCACGGCGAGGTTCTGCGCAGCGAAGGCAAGCACGCTGGCGGTCTGGTGACCGCCGAGACGAAGGATCTGGTGGACAAGGCCCGGCGGAAGTCGGGCCTGAGCTGGGAGAAGTTCGTCCGGGGGGCCGCGGAGCACATCCTCGCCGGCAAACACTTTGACGCTTGACACTCAAACCGGATAGGATTAGGCTGGTCGCACCATGAAGCTCCTCGCCGCCGTCCTCGCCATCCCCGCCTTCGCCCTCGTCTTCTCCGCGACCTCGTACCCCGGCCCGACGTTCCTGCTCATCATGCTGCTCGGGGTGATCGGCGTGGCCTGGCGCGGCCGGATGATCGCCCGGGGCGTCGACGAGTTCTGCAACCCGAGCCCGCGCCGCCGCCGGGTGTTCCCGTTCGTGGCCCTCCTGCTGATCGCGGGCGGGTGTCGCCAGGTTGCCCCGCCGCGTGCGCCGGAGCCGGTCGTCGCGCTGGCCGAGGTCGAGACCCTCGACTGCGGCGGCCGGAGCTGCGCCGTGACCGAGGTCGCCGGCGCCACGCTGATCACCGTCTCCGAGTAGCCCGCCGCCCCCCGGCGGCATGAACATCCCCGCCCGGCCCAGCGTCAGGCGGGGATGACTGCTTCGTCCACCCCTCCCACCCGCAAGAGCCCCTGGTACGGGGGCGATATCGGCTTCGTCGTCATCGTCCTGGCCCTCGCGGCCACGTGCATCACCGGCAAGGTGCTCGATCACAGGTTGGAGGTCGAGATGGTGCGGGCCGGGGCCGCGCCAAAATAAATCTTCGCACGGTACAGTTTGACGCTTGACACTCAAACAGTACAGTAATAAGGTGGAGTCCATGAACGCCGCCCGCACCGTCCTCGCCCCCGCCCGCTTCGCCGTCCTCGTCAACGGGGCCATCCGCGGCGGGACCAGCTACCCCGAGTACATGGACGCGATCCGCGTCCTGCTCGGGCTGCGCAAGGGCGAGCGCACCGTCGTCGGCCTCGACGAGGCGGGCCAGGCGTACGAGCTCGACGAGTCCGAGGGCGTGCGCTGCGGGACCCGCATGCGCGCGCCGATCGCGGGCGTCACCCTCGCGCCGGCGGCCCGCCCGGCGCTGCGCATCGTGAAGTAGTCCTCACCGGAGACCATGCAATGACCACGATCACCATCAACTTCGAGTGGCCGGAGATCCACCGCAGGTTCGCGGAGCTTGACGCCGCGCGCACGCCCCTCAACCTCGGCCGCTTCGAGCTGTTCTACGACATCTTCGGCGGCACCTACGTCGCCCCGACCTGGGAGCGGCACGGGCTGCCGGGCCTCATCACCCTGTCGCGCGGGCTCGACACGATCTCCCAGGAGGTCTGGAAGTACCTCCACGAGATGAACGCGCTGGTCCGCTCCAGCAACATCACGCACGCCGCCGCGGTGGCGACCTCGCGGCGCATGTGCGCGGTAGTCCTGGCCATCGCCAACTGCAAGATGTACCTGCACTCGATCGGGCTCCGCGCCGATCCCGCGCACGAGATCTGCGGGTCCGGCGGCGGGATCACCGGCCTGCGGTGGCTCGCCGGGTGCGGCCTCGACGAGGGCGCGACTCTCGACGAGATCCGCAGGTTCGTGGCGACCGGGGACATCGGGGTGTTCGCCACCTGAAAATAATTCGACGCGGCCACCGATCGATCGGCCGCGAGCGACGACAAAGAGGAGAGAACAGGTCGCGGCGGTCCCGCATCCGCGACCGACCTGGCATCCCGCCAGGTGGGGACCAAAGGCAGCATGCAGACCAAACGCAATCGCACATCGCTCACCGCCCTTGTTCGCCGCGCCGTCCGGCGCGACCCCACCCTCGCCCAGGCCCTCCGCGGGGCGATCGAGCAGGGCCTCGCCGGGACCTCCGGCGTCCTGCTGTGGGACGGGATGAACGGCCAGCTCAAGCCCGAGCCGGCCGAGGGCTGGGTCCTCGAGATCCGCTGGGCGGTGTCGGACCGCTCGACGGAGGAGTGGTTCGAGAAGGAGCGCGACGCGCTCGCCGAGCTGGTGAAGCTCGCCAACCACCACGACCGGGTCGTCGAGGGCCGGTACGTCAACCTCACCTCGCCGGGCTGCCACGACAGCACGGCCCGCGTGCGCCCGGCCCGGGGTGTGGCGTGACCGACGAGGAGCACCTGCAGCGGGTGGCCGGGGCGGGCAGCCGCCTCGCGCAGCTCGAACTGGCCAAGCGCGACGCCGACCCGCACGCGCGGGCGCTCCTCGACCTCATGCAGGACCGCCGCCGGGTCCAGCTCCTGGCGCGCATCCTCGCCGACCTCCGGAGGGACCCGTGATCGCCGACCTCGCCCGCCGGGCGCTCGCCGTCTACGCCGACCCGCTCCGCGCCTGCGCCGAGCGCACGGTCGTCGCGGTCGCGCTGCGGAACGAGATCGCCGCCGAGCTCGGCAGGACCGGGTCGGTCGTCGCCGAGCTCGTGGCGTTCGACCTGCCGCCGGACCTGCAGGACAACCGCCGCGGCGCCGTCGAGTTCGAGGAGAGCCTCCGGCCCGCGCCGCGCACCCCCGACGACGACCAGGACATCGCGGTCCACCTCGTACAAGTGTTTATGTTCGCGGCGGCGCTGGAGCAGCGCCTGAATGCCCTGCGGGCGGTCACGTCCACAGCGGCATGACCCGACCCGTCACGGTCGACACCGGCGGCTCCGACGACGTGTTCCCCGGGTGCCTGCTGACCTGGCTCCACACCCCGCGCGGCGGCTACGGCTACACGATGCCGGTCGACGCGAAGTGCGTCGCGTACGCGCGCAGCCCTGGCACCTGGGTCCGGATCGAGGTGAAGAAGACGACGGGTGAGCTGGTCACCCGCCGCGTCCAGCCCGCGAACCTGCGCTGGAGGTCGACGTGAGGTCCAGGAAGGTCAGGGACGCCCACGAGCTCCGCCGGGACAAGCGGCTGCGAGCCCGTGCGCTGCGGCGCAGCCTCCGACAGCGGCTCGCGCGCTGGAGATGGTCGTGACCCCGCCCGCGCCGTGTTGGTACTGCGGCCGCCCGAGCGTGCTCCTGTGCGACTACGTTCTCGGCGCGGGCCTGCGGCCGGACACGTGCGAGTGGGACCCCGCCCGCGGTGCCCCCTCCGACGGCACCGCCGGGTGCTCCAACCGCGCGACCGTGATCGTCGGAGCGGACGGCTACCTGCGGGCCTGCGACTCCTGCGCAGCCGCCCCCGAGCTCCGCCGCCGGCGCTCGCGCAAGCCGATCACCTCGCCGGCGATCCGCATCGAGACCTGCGACGCGGCGACCTGTCAGCCCTGCGCGGCCCGCTTTGGCTGGCGGCGCCTCGGCGGGGTCATCGTGTGCGGCAGGCCCGGCGGCTGCCGGCACGATTCTGTCGACCGCTGCCACGCGCACGCCGGCGAGGGCCCGACCGACCGCGGCGAGCTCGATGGCCCCGCCGCCCAGGCCGCCCGCGCCGCGCTCAAATCGGCCTGCGCCGAACTGTTCCGGGTCGCCCCGCCTCCCCCCATCATCCGCCGCGACATCAAGCCGGACAACCGCGACCGCTGGCGCGAGAACCAGGCCCTGTTCCTCGCCGAGCTGCGCGAGGGCCGGCGCTGGCAGGAGTGGGCCGCCGCCGAGCTGAAGCTCAGGGGCCTGCGCGTCGAGCTCCCCGAGCACAGCGAGCGGGCGCTCATCGAGGACGCGGACCGCTGGACCATGCAGGACCAGGACATCGTCGTCCGGAACACCGCGGTCGGCGACTGCACCCTCGAGGTGAAGTCGCGGCCGCTCCACTTCATCGACCCGCCGGGCTACCCGTACCCGACGGCGCTGGTCGACACGGTGGACGGGTGGGCGGCGAAGGCGGTCGAGCCTCGGGCGGTCCTGCTGGTCTCGCGGCCGGCGAAGCGGATCCTCGTCGTGTCGGCGGCGACGCGCCCGCGCTGGTCGGTGAAGCGGGCGCGCGACCGGGTCCGGAACACCGTCGCCGACTTTTACGAGTGCCCGCGGGCGCTGCTGGCGACCATGGAGTGGCTGGTCTCGAAGCTCCTGCCATGAATGCCGGCGCGCGCTGGGCCGTCTGCCGAGCATGCGAATCGACCCGAAGGACCTCGAAGCCCTCACCGACCACATCGTCAAGCTCCAGGCGGCCCAGGCCGCGCACGAGCAGCAGATCGCCACGAACCGGACCCTCTCGAAGGCGGTCAACGACACCAAGGCGGGCAGCCCGGAGCGCCAGGCCGCCGAGCAGGCGTGGGCCGACGCCCGCCGGGACCGCAAGCCGGGGCCGTCGCTGCTCGACGCGCGCGACCAGTTCGTCGACTTCGCGGTCCGCCTCCAGCTCCAGCCCGACGAGGAGCCGAAGTCGTGAGCGCGCCCAAGACCCGCGCGGAGATCGACGCTCTGATCCTCGACTGGCGGAGCGATCCCTGCTGGGATCTCGAGGACGCGCCGGGGTTCGAGGCCCACAAAGACGAGCTCCGAGCCGTGCGCGAGAAGTTTGAGGCCGAGCGGGCCGCCCGACGGGCGAGGGAGCACGAGGCCGAGATTCAGGCGCTCATGAAGCCCGCGTTGGCCCTCCTGCCCCTGCATGCGGACGATGGCCTCTCGCGGACCGTGGCTGAGACCGCCGGGTCGACGTCGAACATCTTGCTGCGCATGGTCGCGGAGATGCTCCTGCCGATCGCCAAGCGGCTCGACCGTCTCGACGAGCGGCAGGAGACCGAACTCAGGAAGTTGGAGGAGCACGTCGACCAGCAGGTCCGCCGCCTCGACGGGCGGTGAATCGCGGGCGGGTCGGTGGCGTCCACGAGGACATGAACCGACCCGACATCTATATGAAGCAGCTCGCGGGGCTCGACGCCTGGCTCGCGGCACAGGGCGACGAGGAAGGCGCCGCCCTGGCCCGCGAGCTCGCCGAGCGGATCCATGACCGCCACGAGGGCATCGACGATCAGACCACGCTAGAGTGGGCGAACGGCCCGGACGACGAGTGCGACATCGAGCCGGAGATCCGCTGCTCACCCGCTGTCGGCATCGTCTTCGAGAACAACGCGGGCGAGCCGATCCTCACCATCGACATGCTCGACGGCGGCGACGTTGCGGTCGTGCACATGGGCGACGTCGTCCGATGGGTCGAGCGTCGCGGCGCGCCCGCGGCGGATCGGCCGACCTTGAACTCGGGCGAGATCCACGACGAGCGCGCCAACCGGATCCCCGAGACCCCGCAGGAAGCGCGGGAGCGGGCGGCCTACGAGGCCACGGTCGGCGACGTGATCGACGCCGAGTTCGAGGACGATGCGGACGATGGCGCGGGCGACGAGAACGCTGGGCCCTACAGCGCCATGCACGCGGACGAGCAGATCGGCGACGAGGGCCCGGACGACATCGACCTCACCGGCGACGCCGACACGGGCGCGGAGGACGACGAGCCGTGACCCGGCTCCATGAGCACTACGGCCTGTCGGAGGCCGAGGCGGGACGGCCGGCGGTCACGCTGGCGACGGCGAGAACGCTGCAGCACCTGATCGACCTCGGGGTCGAGCGCGCCTACTCGCTGTGGCCCGAGTGGGGCCCGGCCTTCACGCACCTCGACAAGGGCGGGCAGCCGGCGGCGCCGGGGCGGCCGGCGATCCCCGGCATCGAGAACCGGCCGAACCCGCCCCCGAAGGGCCTCATCGGCAAGCGCATCGCGTTCCACATGGGCGCGCACATCGGCGGCCGCAAAGGCTCGGTCGCGCACTATGAGGGCATTGCCGCTGTTTTCGACACGGCTCGCGCCGCCGGCTGGGAGATCAGTGCGCCATATTTCATCCCCAGCAGAGCCGTCGTCGGCGCGCGGGTCAAGATGGTCGAGCTGCGCAACCAGTTCATGCGCGCCACCGACGACGCCGGCAAGAAGAAGCTGGCCGACGATCACATGCACCTGTGGCATCAGGTCTGTACCTATGCCCGCGCCCACAGTGCGCCAGAACGGCAGTCTGGCCGGGCGTGGCACCTGTACCAGAAGATCACCGGCAGCCCGCCGCCGAAGTCCTATCGGT